>Ga0335070_10001676_pt1 | contig 25726 bp, 26 predicted proteins | sample Lox_Sample_13_FD_206722 | JGI IMG/M metagenome (GOLD analysis project Ga0335070, IMG submission 206722) | Soil microbial communities from Loxahatchee National Wildlife Refuge, Florida, United States - Lox_Sample_1.3 | ecosystem: Environmental > Terrestrial > Soil > Wetlands | place: USA...
GCTTTTGATATCCCGTCCTGAAGCAGTGTCCTCATCCCTTCGGAAATGCCGTTCTCTCTTATGGTCTCAATAGTCGCACGCTTGAGGATGAGTCTTTTGTTTGCATCTGTATTGATAAGAAGTTCATGAATACCCATCCTGCCTTTATAACCTGAGTTTTCACAACTATCACAACCCTTGGGGCGGTAAAGGTTAAGACTCTTTGCGCTGGGTACATTAAGTTTGTCAAATAATTTTTTCCCATAAGCCCGAACTATCTCCTTATACTCTTCATCAGTGGGGTGATAAGCCTCCTTGCATTTCTTGCACAGCGTCCTTACCAGCCTCTGTGCCAGAATACCCAGCAGAGAATCTGAAAAGTTAAATTGATCTATTCCCATATCAAGCAGTCTGGTAACTGTTTCAGGTGCGCTATTCGTGTGTAAGGTGCTGAAGACAAGATGGCCGGTCAGTGATGCTTCAACAGCGATCTTAGCTGTTTCGTAGTCTCTCATTTCGCCGACCATGATAATATCAGGGTCCGACCTGAGGAAGGATCGCATGGCAGCAGCAAAGTCAAATCCGATCTTAGAGTGGACCTGAACCTGTCGAAGGCCGCGCTGTGTAATCTCAATGGGGTCTTCCGCCGTCCATATTTTCCTGTCCGGTGTATTTATATAACGCAAGGCTGCATGAAGCATCGTTGTCTTGCCGGATCCTGTTGGCCCGACCACTAAGATTATACCATATGGTTTTTCACATAGCTTCAGCAGCTCTTTATAATTCCTTTTGGTCAAACCTTGAGCTTCTAAAGGTATCAACTTTCCGGCCGTCAGAATACGCATCACCACATCTTCAAGATTTTCCTGCGTCGGCATAGTGGCGACGCGGAGTTCTATTGCCTTCCCATCCGGACGATTCATTTTTATCTTACCATCCTGCGGTAGTCTTCTGACGGTTATGTCGAGAGCTGCCATGATTTTAATCCTGGAAACCAGAGCGGCTCTGAAGCTGTAAGGTACGGTCATGTGAGGAATACAGGTGCCGTCTATTCTGTAGCGGATTCCCACATTTCCCGCGTCCGGGTCTGGTTCAATATGAATGTCCGAGGCACCTTTTTCAAACGCTTCATTTATTATCTTATTCACGAGCTGGATGACTTCATTGTCTGACTCTTTAATGAATGCTTCTTTAATGGCAGCTTGTCTGGCTGCGCCGAGAGATTCCGTGATTACCTTACTTTCAAGTTCCTTGGCCTCTTGATCCGCCTCGTCAATGACTTCACTTTCAGTGACAAGCTGCATCATATCTTCTTCTGAATCTTTAATGATCGCCTCACCATCAACTTGGATTTCATCACTGTCATATTCTTCCGAAGCATCACTTTCATCTGGTTCGGGCTCATAAGCGTGATTAATGAATCTTATAATGTCTTCAGGGAGGGCGACGTCATATTTTACGTCCGACGAATTTAAGGCACTTTCAATAATTTTCCTTTTCTGCAAATCGTGAGGGTCTTCAACAATGACATGGGTGAATCCGCCAACTTCCTCAAACGGGATCCAAAGGTTACGGAGCAGGTGGCTTTTTTCTAGTTTTTCTAACAAATAACCAGGAATTGTGGCTTGACGATTGAACTGAATAAATCTGCATTTATAATATATTTCCAGTGATTTTCGGATGTCATCCCTTGAGATATGATATTTTTTCATTAAAATCACCTCAAGGGCTTCTTTTTTGGCCATTGCTTCACTTCTGGCTTTTTCCAGCTCCTCTTCAGTGATTAAATCTTGACTGATTAGGTACCCAAATTTTGTCTCTTTCTTTTTTGGCGGTTCTTCTTTTCGGTGTTTATGGAAGGCGGCGCCTAATGCTTCAGAGATTTCGAGGAGCATAACAGGTTCTTCCTCGGCGAATTCGCCTGTAGGGTCTGTTTTGTTGATTATCTGGATAACACCCATTAACTCAATATTATATGTAATAGGCACAGCCATGACTTGCTTTGTTTGATTCCCCAATTTTTTGTCAGTCGAGGCATCGAATGTCAAATCATTGTCAATACTTTTCAGCTCTTCTTTATTATTGACATTGGCAATAGTGACCGAATTTCTGGTTGTAGCGACATAACCCGGAATACTTTTTTTATCGATAGGCAATCTTATTTTTTCTGACTTGTTTCCTTCAGGACCAATAGAGTAGATATCCTTTTTTGACCGGTCCACTGCAAATATGTTAACTGACTGGACTTTAAAAAGATCTAAAATATGGTCCTTCGTATCCATGAACATCTGGTTTAAGTTCTCAGATGCATTTATTGACTCTGTGATCTCCTGCAATAGTTCTTGTACGCGCTGGAATTCTTGAAGTTCCGAAATTTCACCAAACTCATTAACGTCCATTTTGTTACTCCGCTCATCATGTACTTATGAAAAGTCACGATATCTAAAAAATAATCTGCTCCTAATTATACTCTTTCACGAAAAGGCATGCAGGTATAAGCCTCTGCGGTCACACTTGGCAGCTTTGATGTCTATGGTGATGCCCCATAATATGGTATTTACATGCAATAAATGTGCGCAATCTTTTAAAATGTATGCTTTTTTTATTAAAGCTGGCATTCTAAGTCAAGATTTTTATGAGTATGGAGATTGGAATGGTGGGAAATGTTCTCTCATGTTTATCTATCTTGCACTTCCGCCCTTTGCCTTTCGGTACCAGTCTATTGTTCTTTTCAGTCCATCTCGAAGACTTGTTTTTGCCGTGAATCCAAATTCCTGAAAGGCCCTCGTAGTATTCAGCATTCGGCGCGGCTGGCCGTTGGGTTTACTCTCATCCCATATGATTCGGCCCTGAAACCCTGTCAGTTCAGTAATCAATTCAACCAGGTCTCTAATCGATACCTCGCATCCGGTTCCAATATTGACGGGGTCATTCTTATCGTAGGATTCAGTTGCTAAAACGATTGCCTCAGCAGCATCTTCAGCATAGATAAATTCACGTGTAGCCCGACCGCTTCCCCAGACTATGATCTCTTTTTCATTATTCATTTGTGCGTCAATGCATTTTTTTATCAGCGAAGGAATAACATGGGAGGATTGGGGATCGAAATTATCGCGAGGTCCGTATAAATTGACGGGAATGAGAAAGATAGAATTGAAGCCGTACTGCTGACGATAAGCCTGAGATTGCACAAGCATCATTTTCTTTGCTAGACCGTAAGGTGCATTCGTTTCTTCAGGATAACCGTTCCATAGATCATCTTCCCTGAAAGGAACAGGTGTGAATTTCGGATATGCGCAGACGGTACCTATAGCGACAAATTTCTCAATGTTTCTCAAGTAGCCTTCGTGGATGAGTTGAGCGCCCATAATCAGGTTTGCATAAAACAGTGTGGCGGGATTCTCTCTGTTGTAACCTATGCCCCCCACTCTGGCTGCCAAATGTATGACGATATCCGGTTTCCTGTCAGTGTACATCTGTCTTATGTTGACCGAATCTGTCAGGTCATAATCGGATGAACTTATGGCATCTATGTGGTTACAACCGTACTCTCTGAGCTTATTAACCAGGTGATGACCTAGGAAACCCGTGCCGCCGGTAACCGTTATTCTCTTATTCTTTAATGACATCTATTTATCCATTAACTCAGAAGAAATAGATTTAGTTATATGTGTGGGTTCATATTCGTCATATTAACGTATATCGCACTTCACATACCCTGCGTCTCTCAACGTTTTTTCTTTGTTTGCTAATTCCATATCGCATTCGATCATCATGTCAATTAATGATTCAAAATTCATCTTCGGTTTCCATCCGAGCTTTTTTGCCGCCTTTGTAGCGTCTCCCAATAGGATGTCGACCTCCGTTGGTCGAAAATACTTTGGATCAACGACAACGTGTTTTCTGTAATCAAGGCCGAGCTTCTGAAAGACCCTTTCGGCGAATTCCCGCACAGAATGGGTTTCTCCCGTTGCAATCACATAATCATCGGGTTCATCCTTTTGCAGCATTAGCCACATGGCGGTCACATAATCACCGGCAAAACCCCAGTCTCTCTTCGCTTCCAGGTTTCCGAGGTAGAGTTTGTCCTTGAGACCCAGTTTAATCTGTGTGGCTGCGCGGGTAATTTTCCTGGTCACAAAAGTTTCACCACGGCGGGGAGATTCATGGTTAAACAGGATGCCGTTGCACGCAAAAATCTGATATGCCTCCCGGTAATTCCGCACCATATGGTAGGAATAAACCTTTGCGGCTGCATACGGACTCTGCGGCTGAAAAGGGGTTGATTCATTTTGAGGCGTCGGGGCTGAACCAAACATCTCGCTCGATGAGGCCTGATAGAATCTTGTCTTGATACCGGTTTTGCGAATGGCTTCGAGCAGCCGGAGCGTTCCCAGACCGGTAACGTCGCTTGTGTATTCCGGCATATCGAAGCTTACCCGGACATGGCTCTGCGCGCCCAGGTGATATATCTCGTCAGGTTTTATAGTGTGCAACAGATCTGTCAGCTGTCCTGATACGGAGAGATCGCCATAGTACAGGTATACGCGAGCATTGGGGTCATGAAAGTCCTTGTATAAATGGTCAATGCGGTCTGTGTTGAAGGTGCTTGACCTGCGAATGAGTCCATGAACTTCATAGCCTTTGTCCAGCAGCAACTCTGCCAGATAAGAGCCGTCCTGCCCTGTAATACCTGTTATAAACGCCTTTTTCATTACATTGCTCCTCAGATATTATAATACTCTCTGTACCATTTCAAAAACTGTCTGATACCGTCTTCTATGGATGTCACCGGTTTAAAACCAACATCTCTCATAAGATCGTCTATATCGGCAAAGGTTTCCAGTACGTCACCGGGCTGCAGGGGAAGCATGTTCATTTTTGCCTTCTTGCCTAAATGTCTCTCCAGTATATGTATGAATTCAAGGAGCCCTACGGGGCTGTTATTGCCTATATTATAGATCTTATACGGGGCAAAACTCGTAGCAGGGTCCGGGCGGTCGCCATGCCAGTCCGGGTTGGGCTTCGGGATTTTATCCGCGATTCTAATTACACCTTCCACGATATCATCGATGTAGGTAAAGTCTCTCTGCATTTTACCATTGTTAAAAACATCGATGGTCCTGTCTTCCAGGATGGCCTTAGTAAACAGAAACAGAGCCATATCCGGTCTGCCCCAGGGCCCGTAGACCGTGAAGAATCTCAAACCCGTGCAGGGAAGCTTGTATAGACACGCGTAAGAGTGCGCCATCAGTTCATTGGCCTTTTTCGTGGCTGCATAGAGGCTGACCGGATGATCCACGTTGTGGTGTACGGAAAACGGCATAAGCGTATTGGCCCCATATACTGAACTCGAGGAGGCAAAAATTAAGTGTTGGCAATTCGAGTGCCTGCACTCCTCGAGGACATTTAAAAAACCGACCAGGTTACTGTTCAGGTAGGCATAGGGGTTTATAAGTGAATATCTGACCCCGGCCTGCGCCGCCAGATGGATAACGATCTCAGGCTCATTTTTCTTGAAAAGTAATGTGGTCTGTTCCTTATCTGCGATTTCTGTTTTTATAAAATGGAAATTCTGATTGTCTGTCAGAAGGTTCAGTCTCGCCTTCTTCAAATTGACATCATAGTAGTCATTTAAATTGTCTGCACCTACCACAGACTGACCAGCCTTCAGGAGACGTTTTGCTAAGTGAAACCCGATAAAGCCGGCTGCGCCGGTGACGAGGATTTTTTTCATTTTCCTAACCTTCTTGGCTCTGACATCAGTTCTTGAATTCCTTCCCCTGTGAAAATCCGTCTATAGGGCATTCAGTGTCTCCGAACATGCATCGAGTGTCTTTTCAATATCTCCATCCGTATGGGCAAGTGAAAGAAAAGAAGCCTCAAACTGAGAAGGCGCTAGGTAGATATGACGCGATAACATACCCTTAAAATAACGCGCATATAGTTTCGCATCACTTTTTGCTGCGGAGGTGAAATCAAAAACCTCTTCTTTGGTGAAAAACACTGTAAACATCGAGCCCGACCGGTTGATACGGACAGGTATATTCTTATGATCAAACAGCTTCTGTAATTCCCCGCAAAGGTAAGATGTGAGATGATCTAGGCCGACATATTGCCCCGGATTTTTTTTGAGAATGCTGAGAGTAATAATGCCTGCTGAAATGGCCACCGGATTTCCCGAAAGAGTACCTGCCTGGTAGACAGGACCTGATGGTGCCAGCTTCTCCATAATATCCCGCTTACCCCCAAAAGCACCGACGGGAAGACCGCCGCCTATGATCTTCCCCAGGCAGGTTATATCCGGTTCAATCCCGGCGAGGTTTTGATAACCTCCGTATGTCAATCGGAAGCCTGTGATTACTTCATCAAAGATGAGAAGTACGCCACGCCGGCGGGTAATATTTCTGAGTGTCTCCAAAAATCCTGCTCGTGGTAAAACAACACCCATATTCCCTGCCACAGGTTCTATGATAATGCAGGCCAGATCGTCTCTATGCATATCAATTGCGGATATAACGGCCTCGATATTATTGAAGGGCAGCGTAATGGTCTTTTCCGCCAATCCTCGGGGAACACCTGGACTTCCCGGGATGCCCAGTGTTGCCACACCGGAGCCGGCTTTTACCAATAGCGAATCAGCATGGCCGTGATAGCATCCGTCGAATTTAATGATTTTCTCTCTGCCTGTGTACCCACGTGCAAGCCGGATGGCGCTCATTGCCGCTTCCGTTCCGGAACTGACCATCCTTACCATGTCGATGGAAGGGAAGGCATCGACTATCAATTTTGCCATCTCTATTTCCAATTCGGTAGGAGCGCCATAACTGGTTCCCTTTTCCGCTGCTGCCTGAATAGCATGAATGACCTGGGGATGGCTATGTCCCAAGATCATGGGTCCCCAGGAGGATACATAATCGATATATTCCTTTCCCTCGACATCGCAGATCTTGGAGCCGGATGCACTGCTGATAAATACGGGTGTCGAGTCAACAGACTTGAAGGCCCTAACCGGGCTGTTTACACCCCCGGGAATGTATTTGCCGGCTTCTCCGAAGAGAGCCTCGGAAGATTTATTCGGCATCTGTGAAATACTCCATGCTGTTTTTTTTATATTCTTCCTCGCTTGCGAGAACCTTGAAGTCTTTGATGCCCGTCGCCCGCGAGAGTTTCTTTAGAATGCTCTCCTGATTTTCTTTTTGAAAATGAATCATCGTGAAGATGTTGTATTTCCCTTCGAAGGGAGGGACTCTTTCGTAACAGTGGGTCACCTCGGCAAATGAAGCCAGAATACTACCGACAGATTTACATTTTTCCGAGGGCACAGCCCAGATCACCATGGCATTGTGCCTGAAACCTGCCTTCTGATGTCTTAAAATGGTGCCAAATTTTCGGATGCTGCCCTTCTCCATCAAACCCTGAATTATCGAGAGGACTTCCTCTTCGGAAGTGAATGCTTGTTCCGCAATGCTCTTGAAGGGTCTTTTACTGAGAGGGGTATCTTGCTGAATGAGTTTAGAAATCCTTTTTTCCATTTCTGACAACATTGTGGCAATCTTATATCAGTTTTATCTTCCTTATTCCAGTGGCAAGGAATGCTTCGAACGCAGAGACTTCTTTTCCGACTGCATATGCTTGAGCATCAAGATCTTTTCCTTGGCGCGCCTGGAGCGGCGGCGCTTCTGCCGCTTTATCTTTTCAATGCGATCCCTGTCCGCCTGTGCTAATCCTTGTTGAATCCTTTCAATCCTGTCCAGAAGCAAGCGCCTTGCCAGAAAGCGGTTCAATGCCTGAGACCGTGACTGCTGGCATTTGACCGACAAACCCGATGGTATGTGGACAAGATGAACGCACGAGGCTGTCTTATTAACTTTCTGCCCGCCCGGACCGGATGATCTCACGAATGTCTCCCGAAAATCAGTTTCCATAACGCCAAGACGTTCCATGCGCTCGTTTAGGGATTTTTCTTTTTCCGGGGATACATTAAACAGACTCATAATCTTTATATAACAAACTCTACTACATCACCTTCCTGAAGAACATAATCCCTTTGAATCATCTGACCGTCACGGACTGCTTTACCCCATGCTTTGGCATATTTCAATTTATTTACAAAGTCGTTGTGGATCTTGCCGCCCAAATATTCCAGGTTACTCCCGATGGGGAGGACAAAGGGGGCCATTTTATCCGCCTCTCTGCCGGGCGGTTTGGTATAAACACGGATAATTCCGGAGAGTTCATAAAGTTTGTCCAGGAATGTCATGATATTCCTGCAGGTACGGGTCGAAATATCCATGCAGGGTAATCTGATGCCGGAGAGTTCCAAAAAAATATCCAGGTCTTCTTTATCTTCAGGTCTATCAATTTTGTTCACTACGACAAGCATTTTCTTGACCTTAGGGGGTTTTCTCAAATCTTCGGGTATGTTGCATGTTTCGGAATAAATGCGAAATGAATGGAGAATTGCAAGGGTATCCTCGAACTGCTGTATAGCGTCGGCAGAGATATCCAACAGAATAATGACAATATCGGCTCGACGGATCAGATCAATTAAACCGGGTTCCGTGTAATCCCTTGTAAGGGGCGGTGTATCTATGAGCTGAAACTGGATGTTTTCATATTGAGCCATTCCCGGTGTGGGTTTATGGGTAGTATGAGGAAAATCTGCTACTTCCGGTGAGGCATTCGTTATTAACTTAACAAGAGATGATTTGCCCGTATTAGGCGGACCGATGATGACAATTTGGCTAGCTCCCTCTTTTTCAATGTCATAAGCGGTTTTTTGTCTGGCGGCCCCCTTTTTCTTCTGCGCCTGATCTTTCAGTTTTGAGATGCGTTCGCGCAGCATGGCCTTGAGCTTGTCCGTCCCCTTGTGTTTCGGCATGATGGCAAGCATCTCTTCCAGGGCATCGACTTTCTCTTCCGGTGTCTTCGCTTTCCGGAATCTCTCTTCCGCTTCGAAATATTGCGGGGGCAGATTAGCCGGCATGGCCTTTTATTTCCTCAGATAAGGTTTAGTTGTGAACAAGTATTTTCGAACTCAATAATGAAAGTCAAGTTGAATTTATTAAAAATCATGATATTCTACATACATTGAACTTGATAAGGCAATATAGCTTAAATGACTGTTGATATACAGGAACGTTATAATTATAATTACTTCAAGGTAAAATGATATATGTTCAGCGCCCATCTGATCAATGATCCCTTTGGTGATCCGGGGGTATATGTCGAATTCAAGTATCGGCACCAGGCGCTCCTATTTGACTTGGGTGATATTCATAATCTGAGTCCGAGAAAGCTGCTCAAGATCAATCACATCTTTGTTTCTCATACTCATATGGATCATTTCATAGGGTTTGATTATCTGCTGCGTGTATGTTTAGGTCGCGACTGCCATATTTCAATCTTTGGTCCCCCCGGCTTCCATCAACAGGTAGAAAATAAAATTAACGCCTATACGTGGAATCTTGTGGAAAATTACACGAACGATTTTGCTATTCACGTTATGGAGGTTCATCCGGACTATAAACTGCTCAGAAGCTATCACTGCCGGAAGGCTTTTAAACCTGAAATCGATGTTGTGAATGAGACCTTTAACGGGACCCTTGTAGAGGATGGTTTCTTTTCAGTCAAAGGGGAATTTCTTGATCACAAGATTCCCTGTCTTGCATACAGTTTCGAGGAAAAAAACCGTATCAACATCAAAAAAAATGTTCTGCAGGAAATGGGGCTTCCGGTTGGGGCTTGGCTGATGGACCTAAAGGATCGTATTCTTAGCGGCGATCCAGATGACACCCCCATACGTGTTTGGCGGAAACATGGAAAGGAAGAGACGAGAGAAAAGTTTATCCCTCTCGGTGAATTAAAGGCGACAATTGTGAAAGTAACGCCCGGCCAAAAGGTTACATATATTACGGACGCTGTCTATAATGAAGACAATGCCCGAAGGATTACAGAACTGGCACAAGGTTCAGATTTGATGTTTATAGAAGCAACGTTCCTTCATGAGGATGCTGATAAGGCTGCACAGAAGTATCATCTCACAGCTTTACAGGCTGGAATGCTGGCCCGAAGGGCGGGAGTTAAGAGGATTTCACTGTTTCATATTTCGCCTAAGTACAAAGGGTCAGGGGAACTCCTGTTCGAGGAAGCGATGAAGGCATTCAATGGATGAGCACTTGCTGAAGTCAGCCTTCAGTATTGAAAGGCCTGTTGTTAGATCTTTTTGATCTGAAAGCCCTCTAGCTTGATGGCAACCGATCTCTGAAGGAGTTCTATGGATATGACAAAGAGTTCTTTATTATAGTCTGTACTGACAACCACTCCTTCAATACCGGTGAAAGGTCCGTCAACGATCAGGGCCGGTTCCCCGACCTTGGGGTACTGGATTTGCTGAACCTCTACTTTGGACTGGATTATTCTCTGGATTGCCTCTATTTTGGCGTCGGGAACCGGTATCGGCTCAGATCCCGTCGGCTTTCCAAGGATTCTGACCACCCCGAATGTCTTAAGGACATTCAGCTTAGTCTGACTGTCCAAGGAAAAAAGTTCCACAAATAGATACCCCGGGAACATGGGGATCATGATCTTCTTTCTCCTGTCCTTTCGCTGACTCCATACCTCTATTTTGGGGAGGAATGTGTGAACTGATTTCTGTATAAGACCGGTGTAAACCATGTCTTCATGTCTGCTTCGCGTATGTACTGCGTACCACGGCATGAAAGGTTCCTCGTGTAAGGGTATATTTTTATGCAGCAATTAAGTTGAGTCTCTCAGATATAATAATCGTTATATTTTTTCAATGGTGAAATCATGCTGAAATTGAGAATCTCCGGTATTGCGCTTTCCCTCGGTGAAAGTGAAGATTTACTAAAGGGGAAAACGGCATCTGTCATCGGTATTCCGGAGGAATCAATTTCATCTCTCAGAGTGATTAGAAAGTCGATTGATGCGAGGAGAAGGAGAAAACCGCATTTCGTTTATTCTGTGGATGTGTCCGTCACGCATAGGATTGATTTGCCGGTAAGGGTGGGCAGGGATGTAAATGTAGAAGTATTGAAAGAAGCGCAACCGCTGCGCCATCCTGCAAAAATAAAATCCGGTAAAAGGCCCATCATCGTCGGATGCGGCCCTGCTGGTCTCTTTGCGGCGCTTACCATGGCAGGGAGGGGGATTCCTCCGCTCCTCCTCGAAAGGGGTAAGCAGATCCTCGAGCGCATTGCTGATGTCCATGCCTTCTGGGAGAAGGGAATCTTGAATACGGAGAGTCATGTGCATTTCGGGGAGGGCGGCGCCGGCACATTTTCCGACGGCAAGCTGACAAGCCGGGTCAGGAATCCATATGCAGAATTGGTCAAAAAGAGCTTTGTTGATGCAGGGGCACCTGTTGAGATTCTGACTGACTCAAAGCCCCATATAGGGACGGACAGGTTGCGGGGAGTCGTTGTTAACCTCAGGAAGAAGCTTCTGGATCTCGGCTGTGAAGTTCGGTTTGAATCAAGGGTTACAGATTTTTTGATTCAAGGTGACAGGGTAGAAGGAGTGATCGTCAATGGTAAGGAGGAGATAAAAACAGACCATCTGATTCTTGCTGCCGGACAGAGCGCGGAAGACACATACATCAAGCTTTGCGGACATGGCGTGCGTCTTGAGTCCAAACCCTTTGCCGTCGGTCTCCGTGTTGAACACCCTCAGGAATTGATCGATGCTGTACAGTACGGCAAATGGCGCGGTCATCCTGATCTGCCGCCGGCAGAGTACTTTCTGACAGCAAAGCTTGCCGATGTCAACCGATCTGTTTATACATTTTGCATGTGTCCCGGCGGCTCCGTCATCGGATGCAGTTCGGATGAGGGCGGAGTGATCACCAACGGCATGAGCCGCTACCGGAGAGCGAGTCCGTATGCTAATAGTGCTGTTGTGGTTACTGTTTGCATCGAAGATTTCAACGATATAGCACCTAGTCCCCTTTGTGGTCTCATCTTCCGGAGGCATTGGGAGGAGAAGGCCTTTGTCCTGGGTGGAGAAAATTATCACGCCCCCGCACAGCGTCTGATTGATTTCTTACAGGATAAAATTGGCGATCTTCCAGGATCGACCAGTTTTTTACCAGGCGTTAGCGCTGTGTCTCTTCGTGAGGCCCTGCCGGGATTTGTGATTGACGCCCTGAAGCGGGGAATCACACAGTTTGATCGGAAGATGCATGGATTCGTTACGGAGGAAGCAACTCTTATCGGCGTTGAAACCAGGACATCATCGCCGGTGAGAATAGTGAGAGGTCCGGATGGTCAGAGTATAAACGTAGGCGGGCTCTATCCCTGCGGTGAAGGGGCCGGTTATGCAGGCGGGATTATAAGTTCCGCCCTGGACGGGATCAGGGTTGCAGAGAAGGTTGCAGTCTGAGGTCATTTCTCAATTCTTCCATCAATTATCAGGTCATTATCCTTCCTGAGGATTTTTTCGTTGATGAGTTTAAGCGATTCGTCCATGCTTTGTATTCCCAGATCGCCGACCGCTTCAACTCCCTTTCCCACGATCTTCGGGGCGACAATGATCACCACCCTGTCAGCCAGTCTCCCCCTTAAAATGGATGTGATGATGGCTGATCCCCCTTCGACCAGGACAGATGAGATTTTTCTTTTCCCCAGTTCAGCGAACAGTTTTGTCAGATCGACACGATGATTATCATCCTCTTCAACGGCCACTATCTCTATGCCCGCAATTTTCAGCCTGGCGCCTTTTTCATGGCTGGCACGAACCGTGGTTGCGATGATTGTCTTTGCCCGTTCTTGATTTTTTAAGACCTTGGCATGTAATGGTATACGTAGCCCAGAATCAATGACTATTCTAAGAGGATTTCTACCCCTGACCAAGCGCACTGTCAGCTCCGGATCATCCTTGAGCAAGGTGTCGATTCCGACCATGATGGCGTCATGTGAGCTCCGCAGTGTATGGGCAAATTTGAGCGACTTCTCCGAACTGATCCACCGGGAATGGCCTGCCGACGTGGCAATTCTCCCGTCAAGCGTCTGGGCATACTTTAGAGTTATAAAAGGAATTCCCGTCCTGATGAATTTAAAAAACCTTTCGTTGATTTTCTTGCATGATTCTTCCAAGACACCTAAGGTCGTCTCTATGCCGCTCTGCTTGAGGGCTTTGATACCTCCACCAGACACCAAAGGATTGGGATCAGAAGTCCCTATAACTACTCTCGCAGGTCTGCAGGCAATTATCCTTTCAGTACAGGGGGGCGTCTTCCCGTAATGGGTGCATGGTTCGAGATTTACATAGATTGTCGCGCCTTCGATTGTTTCATTTGCATTGTTGATAGCGTTGATTTCGGCGTGGTTTCCTCCGAATTCTTTATGATACCCCTCTCCGATTATTCGGTTATTTTTAACAATAACGGCGCCAACCATGGGGTTAGGACTGACCCAGGCTTCACCTTTTTTTGCCAGATTGATGGCACGTGTCATGTAGAATTCGTCCATAGTTAAACAAGCTCCAATTGATAAATATTCTGTTCTTTATACCACGACTGTCATTGATGTAAAGGGTGAACAGCAATAGAATGTTTATGTTGTTGATGAGTTTTTTATGTGGTATAGGAAAGCGCAATTGCCGCGCAGTTTCATGATGATTATTATTTCAATAGGTTGAACGGGCATTGCGCCCATCCAATCTAACAAGGAGAAAGAGGCATGAAAGGTGTCGTTCTAGCAGGAGGTTTGGGTAGTCGAATGTACCCCCTCACCAAGGTTACAAATAAGCATCTCCTCCCTATTTACAATGAACCCATGATTTATTATCCCATAAAGACATTGGTAAATGCCGGTATCGATGAGATCCTGATCGTAACAGGCGGTAATAATGCCGGTGAATTTCTCAGACTTCTCGGGAACGGCAGTGAATTTGGACTTAAACATCTCAATTATACATATCAGGAAGGTGAAGGGGGTATCGCAGCGGCACTGAGTCTTGCAGAGCACTTCGCCGACAACGGGAAGATTGTCGTTGTTTTAGGAGATAATATTATTGAGAAGAACATAAGGAAGGCCGTTGAATATTTTAAAAAACAGAAAGATGGGGCAAGGATGATTCTGAAAGAAGTGCCCGACCCCAAGAGATTCGGCGTTCCCGTTTTTGATGGAGACAGAATTATCCGTGTGGAAGAAAAACCGTCCAAACCTGCTTCGCAGTATGCCGTTATCGGTATTTATATGTATGACAGGAGAGTCTTTGATTTTATCAAAACCCTAAAGCCGTCGCAGAGGGGGGAATTGGAGATTACCGACGTTAATAATTTTTATATCAATGAAGGAGAAATGGAATGGGATGTCCTTGACGGCTGGTGGAGTGATGCAGGGACGTTTGAATCGCTTCAATATGCAGGAAATATGGTGGCTAAAACGGGAGCGAACAAGTTATGATTAAAGGAGTCATGGTCAAAAAGCTTAAGGTCATACCGGACGAGCGGGGCAGATTAATGGAGATACTGCGTAATGACGATGAGATGTACCAAGAATTCGGCCAGGTATATATGACAACCGCTTACCCGGGAGTAGTGAAAGGCTGGCACTATCATAAAAAGCAGTATGACAACATGGCCGTTGTGAAGGGTATGATGAAGATAGTCCTTTATGATGGGAGATCGGATTCTTCAACACATGGTGAAATAAATGAATTTTTCGCGGGTGAGCATAATCCTATTCTGGTGCACATTCCACCCTATGTCTATCACGGGTTCAAGTGTATTTCTGCGGAAGAAGCAGTAGTCGTCAATACTCCTACGGAAGTATACAATTATGCGGACCCGGACGAATTTAGGGAACATCCACACGATAACAATATACCTTATGAATGGGATCGAAAAGACGGCTGATGACAGGACAACTTATGATACACTGCTGTAGATAGGTTTTCATGGACTTATTCTGGGGGACCTTTTTTACTGTTGCCGGTGCCGCCATTGGGAGTTTTCTCAATGTTTTAATCTATCGTATTCCCGAAGGTCAATCCATCATCTTTCCATCTTCACGTTGCCCGAAATGCACGCACAGTATCCGCTTTTACGATAACATCCCCATAATCAGCTACCTTGTCTTGAGAGGAAGGTGCAGGGATTGCCATGAAAAGATTTCTTTCCGGTATCCCTTTGTGGAAGCGACTACGGCGCTCCTATCGATGTTTTTGTTCTGGAAATTTGGTCTCAGCGCTAAATATCTATTTTCGTTTGTATTTACATGTGTATTAATAGTCATCACATTTATTGATCTTGATCACCAGATTATTCCCGATGTTATTACATTACCGGGGATCCCCCTTTTTTTTCTGATCGCCATTTTCTTTATGGGCATTCCCGTGCTGGAGGCGCTCCTGGGAATTTTAATAGGCGGTGGATGCCTGTTTGCCATTGCTTTCTTTTATGAAACCATAACAAAGATAGAAGGAATGGGGGGAGGGGATATTAAGCTGTTGGCCATGATTGGAGCCTTTTTAGGATGGAAATCACTTTTTTTCATCCTGTTTGTCGGCTCTTTGCTGGGTGCTGTTGTGGGTATCTCTGTGATGGTCGCCAGGGGTAAGGATATGAAACATGCGGTACCTTTCGGCCCGTTTTTATCTATTGCCGCCGTTTCCTATCTTTTTGTAGGCATTGATGTTATCAATTATCTATATTTCCGCAATTGACGTTTTTCATCAAAATGTCTTGACTTAAAAATCATATAAATATACTGTACCTGACAAACGAAATCCTGTTGTATAAACACTGAGGTTGGCTATATTGCCAACTTTTTTTAATAGTGCAAACACCATAATTTTCTTCCATTCTTGCCCTCATGTTAAAAGGATGTTTGAATGATGAAGCACTTTTTCCAAGATGGCCTATTTGAGGATAGATGAAGCACAGACTACAAAGTTTACTGGATAAATCATTAAGAGCCTGTATCGATAAAGGGTTGATAGAGACAGAAGCGATTCCGTCTATAGAAGTTGATATACCCAAAGATACGGCCCACGGTGATTATGCCTCCAATGTGGCGATGGTGCTGGCTTCCCGCGCCATGAGGAAGGTGCCTCCCCGCAGGATTGCAGAATTCATTTCTGAAAATATCCGGGATTGTGAAAATTTTCTTGAAAAAGTGGAGATTGCAGGTCCTGGGTTTATGAACTTTTTTATAAAAGAAAATGTATGGGCTACATTTCTTGAAGATGTCGATAAGCTGGGTAACCGTTATGGTGCTTCCGAGTACGGAAGAGGCGGGAAGACTCATATCGAATTTGTCAGTGCCAATCCCACGGGGCCGCTTCATATAGGTCATGCCCGGGGAGCTGTTGTTGGTGATGTTATTGCGAATATCTTAGAGGCATCAGGGTTTTCGGTTTTTCGTGAGTATTATATCAATGATGCAGGCAACCAGATGAATAATCTGGGAAAGTCGGTCCTGTTTCGCTATCTCAATCTTCTTGGTGAGAATATCGAGTTTCCTGAAGGCTGTTACCAGGGAGACTATATCAAAGACTTGGCAAGAAATATTATTGCCAAGGAAGGAGACATCTATCGCACAAAGAATAAGGAAGAAGTCATTCGCATATTTACCGACTATGCTGCGAGTGCAATTCTGAATGAAATCAAGGATGATCTGATGGCTTTTGGTGTGGTTTTTGATAATTACTTCAGCGAAAGAAATCTATATCAAGAAGATCAGGTAGGGAAGTTGCTTGCTGAACTCGAAGAAAAGCAATTCATTTACCGTGATGGAGAAACCGTCTGGTTCAAGACAACCGATTTTGGAGACGAGAAAGACAGGGTTGTAGTCAGAAAGAATGGAGAGCCAACCTATTTTGCTGCCGACATAGCATACCATCATGATAAGTACATCCGTGGCTTTGATACGCTTATAGATATCTGGGGGGCGGATCATCACGGATACATACCTCGGATGGTCGCATGTGTTGAGGCCCTTGGTCATGATAAAGATTCTCTAAAAATAGTTCTGGTTCAACTCGTGAATCTGCTGCGAGGTGGAAAACCTGTCCCAATGTCGACACGTGCCGGCGAGTTTGTGACGCTGAAAGAGGTGGTAGACGAAGTGGGAAAAGACGCGGCAAGATACAATTTCCTCATGAGACGGTCAGATAGTCACCTTGATTTCGACCTAGAACTTGCAAAAAAACAGTCAAATGAGAATCCAGTCTATTATGTGCAGTATGCTCATGCAAGAATATGCAGTATAATGCGTAACGCCGATGAGCAGAACCAAAAAGTACCAGGGTATGATGAGGTGAATTTGAGTTGTCTGAAACTTCCGGAGGAGTTTGATTTGATTAAAGCCGTCACCAGGTTTCCAGAAGTGACCGAAGGCGCAGCACTGGCCCTGGAACCTCACCGTCTGACTTTTTACCTAAATGAACTTGCGGCCATCTTTCATAGCTACTATAACAAATACAGGGTTTTGTCTAATGATGAGGAATTGAGCAGGGCGAGGCTTTTTTTAATAAAATCCGTTCTTACTGTATTGAGGAATGCCCTGAAATTACTGGGTGTCTCAGCACCGGAACGAATGTAGACTCAGAAGAAATAAATGTCATCCAAGAATGTTCGAACATTTGAGCTGAAGCTTGGTAAAAGGGCGTTGGTCCTGTTTATCATCGGAATGTCCTGTTTACTTTTTATTGTTTTTCTTTTCGGTGTAACGGTCGGTAAAAATATTGATACCTATCCTGAAAAATTTGCACGTGGTATTCCAGGCATGATTAAAGAAAAACTCGGCTGGTCTTCAAACAGAACGGATACTGCGGAAACCGTTAGTGAACCATCAAAGGAGTATGCGAAGTCGGGTGGCGAGGAGAAAATTGCAGAAGAAAAAAAAATATCTGTAACAGCCCCTGTCGCGACAGAAGAAAAACAGCCTGCAATTCAGGCTCTGGTATCTACACAAGAAAAAAAGCCATCGTTATCATCTGCTCCCGAACAGCCTAAGAAAAAGACACAGCAATTGGATGAAAAATATCTGATTAATGTTGTTTCTTATAAAGAAAAGGAAAAGGCCAGCCGCCTATATAAGAAACTGAAAGACCTTGGGTTTACACCGAAGATTACTGAAGCAGAGCTGCATGAGAAAGGGAAATGGTTTCGCGTTACCCTTGAAGGCTTCGATAGCCGGGAACAGGCCCAGAAAGCAGCAGATGATGTGACAAGAAAGATCAAAGGTCTGAACTGTGCAATTCATAAAGTGGCAAAAAATAACTAAGATCTATCGACGTTCTGCAGGTGAATCATGTTTGAGACTTTGACGGAAAAACTCGAAAATGTATTTAAAAAACTCAAACGCAGAGGTCGTCTTGATGAAGAAAATATTGCTTCTGCCTTGAAGGAAATACGTATGGTCCTTCTCGAAGCGGATGTAAATTTTAAGGTTGTTAAGGACTTCATTGAGGAAATCAGGGTAAGGGCAGTCGGACGGGAGGTTCTGGAAAGTATTACACCCGGTCAGCAGGTCGTGAAGATTGTTCATGAAAGGCTGATAGATTTACTTGGCGGGAAAAGCAGCCAGCTGAAGCTTGCCAACCGGTTCCCTGCCCCTGTAATGCTGGTCGGTCTTCAGGGGTGCGGCAAGACTACAACAGCGGTAAAACTTGCACAGCTTCTCGTCAATCAGGGTAAAAGGGTCTACCTGGTATCCTCAGACGTATACAGGCCGGCAGCTATTCATCAGTTGAGGATTCTAGGGGAAAAGATTAAAGGCGTGGGAATATATACCTCCGTTGATGTGCATGATCCGGTCAGAATGTGTGTCCAGGCGCTTGATGAGGCAAGGAGCAATGGCTATGAAGTCGTCATTATTGATACTGCCGGAAGGCTTCATATCGATGATGAAATGATGGATGAACTGAAAAGGATCAAGGGTGCGGTTAATCCGTCGGAGATTCTTTTTGTCGCGGATGCCATGACAGGCCAGGATGCGGTGAATGTGGCGGGTAAATTTAATGAACTTCTCGGCATTGACGGCGTTATTATGACCAAGATGGATGGGGACGCGAGGGGCGGTGCGGCCTTATCCCTGAAAGCAGTGATCGGCAAACCCATCAAGTTCATCGGTGTCGGTGAGAAGATCGATGCTTTAGAGGTTTGCCATCCCGAACGTTTGGCCTCACGCATCTTAGGTATGGGTGATATCCTGACCTTTGTCGAAAAAGCACAGGTAGCAGTAGATGAAAAGCAGGCGCGTGAACTCGAAAAGAAGATTAGAAAGAACGAATTCACACTCGAAGATTTTCGCGACCAATTAAAACAGGTAAGGTCGATGGGTTCAATTCAGGATATTGTCGGGATGATTCCGGGATTGGGGAAGCTCAAGGCACTTGCAAATGCGACACCTGATGAGAAGGAGCTGGTGAAGACAGCCGCCATAATCGATTCTATGACAAGAAAAGAACGTCTGAACTACCTGATAATTGATGGTCAGAGGAGAAAAAGAATAGCCAGGGGAAGTGGAACGACGGTTCAGGATGTCAACAGATTGTTGAAAAATTATGCGGAGATGAGAAAAATAATGAAGAAAATGACATCAAAGGAAGGCATGAAATTATTTCGCAGGGGTAATTTGCCCTTTTAATTAAAGATAAAATAAATTATAATAAAAGTTCACGCAGATTATAATGAGATCTTTTTAAAGATATGGCAATAATTTTCAGGAGGTGATTAGTAACAATAATGGCGGTTAAGATAAGATTGGCGCGGCTTGGTGGAAAGAGCAGGCCCTTTTACAGAATTGTGGTAGCTGATTCCGAGTCTCCAAGGGATGGCAGATTTCTGGAAATAGTAGGAAGTTATGATCCCCGAAAAAATCCTGCAGAGATCATCCTGAAGAAGGAGCGCGTTGTTGATTGGCTTTCAAAGGGAGCCGTACCGTCTTTAACGGTATCCCAAATCCTTGTAAAAAAAGGAATCGCAGCGAGATCATAATTGTTGTAATTGGGGTCGCATGTCGAATTCTAATGTTGATGGTTTTACGGTTAAGTCGATATTACTAATGGGTTCAATGAATAAGTAATGAGTGGAGGTTGTGACGATGAAAGATTTGATCAAGTACATAGCTCAGTCTTTGGTTGATAACCCTGATTTAGTGGAGGTATCAGAAGTGCTTGGCGAACAGACTTCTGTGATCGAACTGAGAGTCGCGAAGGAAGACCTGGGTAAAGTTATCGGCAAGCAGGGAAGAACCGCAAAAGCCATGAGGACAATTTTGAGCGCAGCATCAACGAAACTTCGCAAAAGGGCTGTCTTAGAAATCATCGAATGAACCCTACTGAGTTCTTTGAAATTGGCAAGATCGTGAGGTCATGCGGCCTCCGGGGTCGAATGAAAGCCATCTCGTACCTTGAGTCGAATAGCACTCTCCAATCAGTCGATGAAGTGTATGTGAGACAGAAAAGAGACAAGACGGGACCTTTCAAGCTGAAGGCCGTTACAGTCAGGAGGAAAATTTTTTTCCTTGAGATTGAAGGCGTTGAAGATCGTGAAAGTGCGGATGCGCTTGCGGGCTGTCAGGTGCTGATTCCCGTAAACAAGCTGGAAAAATTGCCTGAAGGTGAGTACTACTGGCGGGATATTATAGGCCTTAAAGTGGTCACTGAAGAAGGGCAAGTGCTCGGCGTAATTGAGGCTATATTTGCAACCGGGAGTAATGATGTTTACGTTTGCCGTGGAGGCGGAAGAGAGCTTCTGCTGCCAAGTATTGCCGAAGTGATACACAAGATTGATGTAGACCGAGGAACCGTGGTTGTAAGGCTGCTTGAAGGGTTATAGAAGCCATGAACAGGTTCGACATCCTTTCTATCTTCCCGGAAATGTTTGAATCTCCTCTTAATTACAGTATCCTGAAAAAGGCAATAGAGAAGGAGTTATTGGAAATCCGTCTTCACAACATCCGCGACTATGCTGAAGACAAGCATAAGATGACAGACGATGCCCCTTATGGCGGCGGCGGCGGTATGGTCATGAAGGTGGAACCCATTGACAAGGCTCTCTCATCAATAGCGCCGGTGAGAGATAATGCCTTGGTTGTCCTTTTGACACCCCAGGGGGAAACTTTCAATCAGAAAATAGCCGAGGAAATGGCTGCATATCTTCAAATCGTACTTATCTGCGGACGCTATGAAGGTGTGGACGAAAGGGTGAGAATGCATCTGGTTGACAGGGAGATATCTATCGGTGATTATATCTTAACGGGAGGTGAATTGTCGGCGATGGTTTTGATAGATGCCGTTTCTCGTCTGATTCCGGGTGTGCTCGGGAACGATGAGGCAGCATCCGTTGATTCTTTTTCCACTGGAGTGCTGGAGCATCCTCATTATACCCGCCCGTCCTGTTACCGGGATTGGACGGTTCCCGAAGTACTTATGTCGGGGAATCACCGGAAAATTGAAACATGGCGGAGGAAGGAATCGCTCAGGAGAACATATTTGAGGCGGCCCGATTTATTGGAAAAAATTCAACTGTCTGAAGAGGACAAAAAGATACTCAAAGAGATAAAGGAAAATTATTAGTTACACGTTGAGAAGGAGTTTGAACTATGAATATTTTGGAAATGGTAGAAAAAGAGCAGATGAGGGGAGACATCCCCGCTTTCAAACCGGGTGATACGGTGAAAGTCTATGTGAGGATTGTCGAGGGACAGAAGCAGAGAATTCAGGCCTTCGAAGGCGTTGTTATTCGCAGAAGAAGAGGTGACTGCAGGTCCAGTTTTACAGTAAGAAAGGTATCCTACGGTGTGGGAGTGGAGAGGACGTTCCCCGTTCATTCACCGGTTATTGATAGGATTGAAGTGGTAAACCGAGGCAAAGTAAGGCGTTCCCGGCTATACTACTTGCGAGGGCTTAGAGGGAAGAAGGCAAGGATCAGGGAAATGGGGAAGTAATCATCTGATATGAATAGTTTCGAACGGCATGCCCATCAACGTGGATATAAATTGATAGCTGGAATTGATGAGGCTGGTAGAGGACCTCTTGCAGGTCCTGTTGTTGCGGCAGCCGTGATACTTCCTCCTGATTACGAAAATTCGGAAATCAAAGATTCAAAGCGTCTTTCAGCCAAAAAAAGGGAGAGACTTTGTGAAATAATAAAGCAGGAAGCCCTCTCTGTTGGCCTCGGTGTCGTCGAGGCATCTGTCATTGATGCAGTGAATATATTCCAGGCGACACTGGCTGCAATGAAGGAAGCTGTATTAAACCTGTCGATAGAACCTGATTATTTGCTTATTGACGGGTCACACCGTATCTTTATCCACATACCCCAGGAAACTGTTGTCAAAGGAGACTCCCTGAGTATCTCCGTAGCGTCAGCATCCATTATCGCTAAGGATTCCAGAGACAGGATAATGGAGATTTATCACCGTCAGTTCCCCAAGTATAATTTTTTGAAGAACAAGGGCTATGGTACGGAAGAACACCGGGAAGCAATCAAAAAGTACGGCCATTGCAAAATTCATCGAAAGTCTTTCATAATTAAAGAAAAGGGTGCACTTCATATAAATGCAGAACTAGAATTCTAATACCGATCATGATCACTTGTTTACTATTTCTTTCTTATATTTGGTATATTACCGGTCACAATTAAATTGAAGAAGAACTATTAGGGGTTATGAAAGGCTTCGGCAGGATACGGACTGGAAAGAGGGGAGAAGATATCGCCGTTGCCTATTTGAAAAAGGCCGGGTACCGAATCGTTGAACGCAATTACAAATGCCCATTTGGAGAAATCGATATTGTAGCAAAAGATGGCAATACAGTTGTCTTCGTAGAGGTGAAAAGTAGGAAATCGGAAGAATTCGGTGACCCTCAGGTTGCCGTAGGGTTGGAAAAGCAAAAGAAAATTTCAAAGATTTCCCTCAAGTATTTAGAGGAAAAGCACCTCTATCCCTGCAATGCGAGATTTGATGTTGTAGCAATTAAAATGCTGCCCAGCGGAAACAAGATAGAACTTATTCAGAATGCCTTCGAACTCGCCATTTAACATTAAGCTTTAATCTTGTACCAATAACTTCAAAATCTAATGCTAAATGTACAGTGTCACAAGGGACTGCACATGGCGTGCTATAGTAATGCAGGATGTTAATCCGGGAGATTCGATGCCTATGAGGTTTATCAGGCCGGGGTACCCGATATCTTTTTCATCTTTAATAACAAAATCACTGGGAGGTTCTCCCGGTCCTTGGAGTTTCGGTCTGATGCCGCACATATCCGGATGGAGCATCTCTTCGCTGATCCCCGGAAGATACTTTTTGATGGATAGGTAAAAAGATGTTCTCCTGCCTTCATCAACACTGTATTCTATTTCATCGATATACTGGCTGTCCGGGCCAAATTTGATGCGATTACCCAGATCTCGTGTGGCATGGATACCAAGACTCACGGTATTTTCCGGAGGAACAGGGTAGACTAAGTGATATAGCTTCGGCGCCGGTGAGGCTGCGAAGTAATTTCCCTTGCAATATTTCAGACGATATCCCATGCGGTCAATGTCAATGCCGGCGACGGCGGCGATCCTATCGGAATAGAGGCCGGCGGAATTAATCAGAACCTTCGTGCGGAACCTGTATTCCCCCCCATTCGTTTCCAGTTCATATGCCCCGTTCTCATTTTGTATTGCCGTTACTACTGAGCGGAAGGCAATGATGGTCCCGTTGGCTTCCGCGTGCACACAGAAGGATCTCATCAGATTATGACTGTCGATAATACCCGTGGAAGGGGAAAAGATGGCTGCTTTAGCGCAGATCTCCGGTTCCAGTGTCATGATTTGCTTTTTCCCCAACAGGGTAAGATCAGCAACCCCATTACCCTCGGCATGTTTTTTTATGGATTCAAGTCTTTCGCACTCCGCATTGTTTGTGGCTACGATCAATTTTCCGAGACGTTTGTGAGGAATGTTTCGCTCCCGGCATAATTCGTAAAGGAGGTGATTTCCCTCCGTACATAGGGCTGCTTTAAGGAATCCGTGGGGGTAGTAAATACCGGCGTGAATCACCTCGCTGTTGCGACTGCTCGTTTCCTGGCCGAAGCCTGTATTTTTCTCCACTAACAACACGCGCTTGTAGCGGTCGGATAGCTCTTCCGCCATAGCAAGACCAACTACCCCGGCACCGATGATGGTTATATTGAATGTGTCTATAATGCTCATGGGTATCAGAAATGTGTTAAGGCGGGTTTTCCTGTGGGATAGACATTGAAACCGATATCATAACATCGTTTATGATCAAGAATATTCCTGCCATCGAAGATGGAAGCAGGTTTTGCCATTGTGCTGTAAATTTTTTGGAAATCGAGGTTTCTGTATATTTCCCATTCGGTCAGCAGTGCGATAGCGTGGCATTCTTCGGCTGCCATATAGGGATCTTCTACAAAACTTATTTTTCCGTTCACGCCTGCCAGGTCTGCCCTCGCATTTCTCAAGGCTTTCGGATCGGTGATGACGATTTCCGCTTTTTCTTCAAGAAGCCTTCTGGCGATGAAAATAGCAGGGCTTTCTCTAGTATCACCAGTGTTGGCCTTGAATGCAAAACCAAAGAGGCAGATCTTTTTATCGGCAAGGGTGTTGAACATGGCAGTCAGCATATTTAATATAAAGCGCTCCTGCTGGTACTGGTTAATTTTGACAACGCTTTCCCAGTAGTCTGCGACTTCGTTGAGACCGTAGTGCCTGCACAGATAGACCAGGTTTAGGATGTCCTTTTTGAAACAGGAACCTCCGAAACCGACGCTGGCGTTGAGAAACTTGCCGCCAATCCGGCTGTCCATACCCACAGCCCGTGATACCTCGGTGATGTCGGCATCTGTCTTTTCGCAAAGGGCTGAGATGGCATTAATAGATGATATCCTCTGCGCAAGGAATGCATTCGACACTATTTTGGAAAGTTCACTGCTCCAGATATTAGAGGTAATAATCTTTTCCCGGGGCACCCAGTTGGCATATATTTCTACAAGAGTTTCTCTTGCCTTTAAACCGCTTTCCGTCTCCCGGGAGCCGATGAGGACACGATCGGGATTCTCCAGATCCCTAACGGCGGATCCTTCAGCCAGGAACTCAGGATTGGAGAGTACATCGAAAGAAACAGAGCTATTACTGTAATTCAGTATATTTTCCATAGCCTGGGCAGTTTTTACAGGTAGTGTGCTCTTTTCGATGACAACCTTTGATGATTTGGAATACTGGAGAATCTGTCTGGCTGTCGTTTCCCAGTATTGGAGGTCTGCAGCCATACCTGCACCTGCGCCAAAAGTCTTGGTCGGCGTATTTACACTGACAAATATAATATCATTGTCCATGATACCGTCTTTTATGTCGGTACTGAAAAAGAGATTCTTATCCCGTGACGCCTGAATAAGTTTATCAAGACCCGGTTCATAAATCGGAAGTTCCCCGGAATTCCATTCGGCAATGCGGGCCGGGTTAATATCCACTACAGTAACTCTGTATTGCGGACATTTATACGCTATCATAGCCATTGTGGGACCGCCGACGTACCCAGCGCCGATACACAGAATATTTTTTTCGAATTTCATGTAATCCTCTTATCCTTAAATTACAGTTCGAAAATACGCGATTGTCCGCTCAAGGCCTTCCTCAAGGCTTATCCGCGGCTGCCAGCCCAGCGTCTTCATGGCCAGGGAAATATCCGGTTTACGCTGCATCGGATCATCTTGGGGCAGAGGTTTAAACACTATCTTTGATTTTTTTCCTGTC
>Ga0335070_10001677_pt1 | contig 25725 bp, 22 predicted proteins | sample Lox_Sample_13_FD_206722 | JGI IMG/M metagenome (GOLD analysis project Ga0335070, IMG submission 206722) | Soil microbial communities from Loxahatchee National Wildlife Refuge, Florida, United States - Lox_Sample_1.3 | ecosystem: Environmental > Terrestrial > Soil > Wetlands | place: USA...
GCGGCCAAGACTTGGTCAACCAGATTGCCAAAGTCGCGCGCCGCATCGCTTTCGGGGCGAGTCGCATCCACCAGGCGATTGAGCGGCGTGAAACTGGTGTATTGCCGGGCTTCTTCGCGCGAGTATTCCTTGGCCGGCTCGACGACATCGGAGAGCGTCGCGAGCGGACCGACAGGATGGTTGTCCGCCAGCCGCTCGATCATCAGGTGATGGGACGACGCATGCTGCGCGCCGCGCCACTCGAGCTCGCGGCTTGTCACTGTCAGGCGTCGGTACATGGAGGAGACATCTTTCACATCCTGCGGGGACCAGAGGCGCTCGGCGACAGCGGCCGCGCGCGGCCAGATACGCATGTCAATGTTTAGGGGCGTCACATATTCCGACCACATGCAGGCTTCGCCCCCAAGAATGCGCGCTTTCTGCTCCGAGGTGAGACCGGCAGACTCCTTCTCAACTGGATCGACGGCGTAGTGGAAGCCCGCGGAATGCATGAGATCGAGATAGTAGCCGGCTGACAGGATTCCCATGTATCCGAGCCTGGCGGCGTCGGCCAGCGACTTCTGCCCGCGCCAAGACTGCACAACGATGTCCTTGGGCAGAGAGGGAGCGAAGATCTCGTCCCAGCCGATGACTTTTTTGCCGTGCGTAGTGACGATGGGCTGGAGGCGCGTGTTGAAGTACGCCTGCAAAGCGACATTGTCTTTGAGGCCGTGCTCGCGCATAAACGCCTGAATGCTGGGATTGCGGTCCCACTGCTTGCCGTTCACTTCGTCGCCGCCGATGTGGAAGTAGTCGTCTGGAAACAGGCCGGCCATCTCGCCGATGAAGGCGTCCAGGAACCCATAGACCTCGTCGCGCGTGGGATCCATGGCGGGATCGAAGATGCCCCACTTGCGCTCGATGGTGTACGGACCGGGCGCGCTGGCGAACTCGGGATGGCCCACGAACCACGCGGTGGTGTGGCCCGGCATGTCGAATTCGGGCACGACGCGGATGCCGCGTTCGCGAGCAAACTCGATGACCTCGCGGATTTGCTGTTGCGTGTAGTAGTGGCCGTCGGATCCCATCTCGTGCAGTTTTGGAAAGCGCCGGCTCTCCACGCGGAAACCCTGGTCATCGGAAAGGTGCCAGTGGAGCACGTTCAGCTTGAGCGCCGCCATGGCTTCGAGGTTGCGGCGGACCACATCGGCCGGCATCCAATGGCGGGCGACATCCAGCATCAGGCCGCGCCACGGAAAACGCGGACGATCCTCGATCTGGAGCGCCGGTACGGCGAACGTTTCTTTATCGGCTTCGACGAGCTGAAGGAAGGTCTCCATGCCGCGGAGTATGCCCAGCGGATTGGAAGCATTGAGGCGCGCATGCCCGGAGCTCACGTCGAGCCGGTACGATTCATCCTCGCCGAGTTTCTGCACTGGAGACGATGCAGCGGCGGTTGAGATTTCGAGCGCAGCTCCGGCGCTGCCCGCGCTGAGATCCCGTGAAAGCGGCATGCCGGTTTTCGCTTCCAGATGTTCGATCAGACGCGCGGCCGCGTGCTCGAGCCGGGGCTCACGGTAACCCGTCAGGGAAATGCGGAACGACTGGTCGATTCTGAGCTTGCCCTGAGCGGACACGATGTGCGCGGGTTGCGGCATCAGGTTCAATTCGCCATGTGCCACCGGCAGCAATGTGCTCGATGCCATCAACCAGCCACCCAGTGTGAGGATTCTCATAACAGACCAACCCACAATGATAGGCTAAAAGCAGTGGAAGAAGAGGTTCTCGCGAAGTCGTATGACTCGCGCCTGATGCGACGGCTGCTTGGCTACCTGCGGCCGTACACGGGTTACATCACGCTATCGCTGGTATTCCTGTTGGTGTATTCGGCGCTGCAAGTTTGCGGGCCCCTGCTCACCAAGTTGGCGGTGGACCGGTACCTTGCGCCAGGCGCCGCAAACATTTCGACGCCCATTGACCGATATCTGCCGGCCGACAAGTGGCAAGGCCTGACGCAGATTTCGCTGTTGTATCTGGGTGTGCTGGTGGGCGGGTTCCTTTCGGCCTTCGGGCAGACTTACATCATGCAATACACGGGGCAGCGCGCGATGTTCGACCTGCGACGCGAGCTGATGTCCCATTTGCAGCGGCTGGATATCGCCTTCTTCGACCGGAACCCGATCGGACGTCTTGTAACGCGTGTGACAACCGACGTGGAGGTGCTCAACGAGCTGTTCGCTTCAGGATTGGTGACGATCCTGGGCGACGTGCTGACGCTCGGGTTTATCGTGGCAGTCATGTTTCGCCTGAGTCCAGCGCTGACGGCGATCATGCTGGCGGTGATGCCGCTGGTGGTTCTCACCACAATGCAATTCCGCCGCACGGTGACGCTCAGTTACCGGCGCATTCGCATTGCCATCGCCAGGATCAACGCGTATTTGCAGGAACACGTCGCGGGAATCGTGGTGCTCCAACTGTTCAACCGCGAGCGCAAGAGCGGCGAGGAGTTCGAGCGGATTAATCGACAGCACATGGAGGCCTTCAAAGATACCATCACGGCTTACGGCTGGTTCTATCCGATCGTCGAGTTCCTGTCCATGCTGGCGATCGCTTCGGTGATCGCGTACGGAGGCCGCAGCGTGGAAATGGGCGCGTTAAAGATCGGCACCATAGTGGCGTTTCTGCAATACGGGCTGCGCTTTTTCCGTCCGATTCAGGACCTGAGCGAGAAGTACAACATTCTGCAATCCGCCATGGCGTCATCGGAACGGGTGTTCAAGCTGCTGGATACGCCGGCCGAGATTTTGCCGCCGGCTGCGCCGCGTTCGGTATCTGCGTCCGCCGCGGGCATTGAGTTCGACCACGTGTGGTTTGCGTACAAAGGCGAGGACTGGGTGCTGCGTGACGTGAGCTTCCGGATTGCGCCGGGTGAAACGGTTGCCATCGTGGGCCACACCGGGGCGGGGAAGACGACGATGATCAGCCTGATGCTGCGCTTTTATGATGTGCAGCGCGGCGCGATTCGCATCGGCGACGTGGATATTCGCGATGTAGACCCGCTCGAACTGCGGCGGCAGTTCGGCGTGGTGTTGCAGGATCCGTACCTGTTCACGGGGACGATCGAAGAAAACATCCGGCTGGGCACCGACGGCATCGAGCGCGACGACGTGGAGGCAGCCGCCGAGCAGGTGAACCTGATGGATTTCATTCGCTCGCTACCGGACGGATTCGAGCAGCCGATTCGCGAACGGGGCAACTCGCTTTCCACGGGGCAGAAACAACTCATCAGCTTCGCGCGCGCGCTGGCGCATCAGCCGCGGTTTCTGATTCTGGATGAAGCGACGTCGAGCGTGGACACCGAAACCGAGTTTCGCGTGCGCGAGGCGCTGGCGCGGATGGTGGAGGGGCGGACGTCGATCATCATCGCGCACCGGCTCTCCACGATTCAGCGCGCCAACCGCATTCTGGTGATGCACAAAGGCAAGCTGCGCGAGAGCGGAAGCCATCAGGAGTTGCTCGCGCTGCGCGGCATTTACTGGAAGCTGTACCAGTTGCAGTACAAGGACCAGGAGCGAGCGGGGGTTTCGCCGCAAGAGACGGGACCGCGACTGGAAGAGCGGGTGACAAACCCCTGAGCCATCCGTCCAACCTCCGCAGGAGCCAGTCATGCTGAATGATCTCCGATACGGTCTGAGAACGCTGCGCCGCAGCCCTTTGTTCACGATGGTGGCGGTGTTGTCGCTGGCGCTGGGTATTGGCGCGAATACGGCCATCTTTTCGTTGCTGAGCCAGGTGATGTTCCGGATGCTGCCGGTGACCGATCCGGAAAGGCTGGTGGTATTCCATGCGGCAGGGGAGCGAGAAGGCTCGAGTTCCATGGATAGCCAAGAAGCCGTGTTTTCTTACCCGATGTACAAAGATCTGCGCGACCGGAATCAGGTATTCTCCGGCGTGTTAGCGCGATCGAGCGCGCCGGTCAGCCTTTCTTCCGGCGGACAAACAGATAGAGTGCGCGCGGAAGTGGTTTCGGGAAACTTCTTTGAAGTACTGGGTGTGCAAGCCGCGCTCGGACGAGTGTTCACTGCGGATGACGATCGCGTGCCCGGCGGGCATCCGGTGGTTATACTCAGCCACGGTTACTGGAAGCGGCGCTTTGGAGGAAACTCGGCGATTCTGAACCAAACGGTGAACGTGAATGGCCATCCGATGGTGGTCATCGGAATTGCGCCGGCGGGTTTCCATGGAGTACTGAGCGGGGACACACCCGATCTGCTGCTGCCGATCATGATGAAGCGCGAAGCGTCGCCGGATTGGAACAGCTTCGACGATCGCCAATACCGGTGGCTGAACATATTTGCGCGCCTCAAGCCCGGCGTGCCGACGAAACAGGCGGAAGCGGCCATGCAGGTACTCTACCGCGCCGCTTCGGAGGAGGATCTGGCACGGATGAAGAACCCCCTCCGGGCGCACGCGCGCGACGAGTACCTGGCACAGAAGCTGGAACTGCGGGCGGCGGCGCAAGGCATCAACTCGTTGCGCGCCGATTGGGAAACTCCACTGGTGGCGCTGATGGCGATGGTCGGGCTGGTGCTGTTGATCGCTTGCGCCAATGTCGCCAATCTGATGCTCGCGCGCGCGACTGGGCGGCAGAGGGAAATTGCCATCCGGCTGGCTGTCGGCGCGGACCGCTGGGCCATTGTGCGGCAACTGGTGGTGGAGAGCCTGCTCATTGCCGGCGCCGGCGGGCTGTTGGGACTGCTTGTTGCCAACTGGTTTGCGGCGGCGCTGCTGCACTTCCTGCCTGGTGACGCGACGGGCGGCTGGCTGACCGCGAGCCTGGACTGGCGGACGCTGGGTTTCAGCGCGGCGCTGGCGATCGGCACCGGGACTTTATTTGGACTGGCGCCGGCCGTCGCCTCCACGCGGCCGGATTTAGCGCCGGTGCTCAAGGAGCAGTCGGGCAATGCGGTGGCGGGCGGCGCGCAGGCGCGGTTCCGAAAGCTGTTCATCGTGGCGCAGGTGGCGCTGTCGCTGTTACTGTTGGTCGGCGCGGGGCTCTTCGCGCGGAGCCTGTTTAATCTTATGACGGAGGACGCCGGTTTCCGAGCCGCGAAGTTACTGCGATTTTCTGTTGATCCGAGCTTGAACGGCTATGAGCCGGCGCGCGGCTGGGCATTTTATCGCGAGTTGCAGCAGAGGCTGGCGGCGTTGCCGGGGGTACGCGCGGTCGGTGGCGCCTTTCTGGGCCCCTTCGGCCATGGCAGACGGGCGGGCAACATTACCGTGGAGGGCTACCGGGCGAAGGAAGATGAGTACGTTGGCGCATCACAGGACGGCCTTAGCGCGAATTATTTTCGAACCTTGGGAATTCCGGTGATCGCGGGGCGGGAGTTCACGGAGCGGGACGGAGCGGGCACGCCGAGGGTGGCGATCGTCAATGAAACATTTGTGAAGCGCTATGCGAAAAGCGGAAACGTGATCGGAAGGCGCATGGCTTTTGGTGGCGGCGACAAGGTTCAGCTGGATCGCGAGATTGTGGGCGTCGTGCGCGACAGCAAGTACAGCAGCCTTCGAGAGCAGGCCGATCCGTTTGTGTACATTCCCGCCGCTCAGCAGGATCGGCTCGAGCGAATGACGTTCTTCGTCAGAGCGGAGCGCAACGAGACCGAGCTTGGACCGCAGATCCGGGCGCTGGTGCGAAACATGGACGCGAATCTTCCAGTGTTCGCCATGATTAGCATGGACGTGCAGATCGCCGACTCGATTTACCGTGACCGGTTGATCGCCATTCTTGCCAGCGCGTTTGGCATGCTGGCCACACTGCTCGCCGCGATCGGCTTATACGGTGTGGTGGCGTTCAATGTGGCGCGGCGGACGGCGGAGATGGGCTTGCGGATGGCGCTGGGAGCCTTGCCGGGTGACGTGCTGGGGCTGGTAATGAAGGAGGTGGGCTGGCTGGTGGCCGCGGGCGCTCTCATCGGGCTGGCGGCGGCCGCGGGACTCAGCCGCTACGTCGAATCGCAGTTGTTCGGCGTGAAGGCCAACGACCCGATCACTTTTTTGCTGGCGACGTGTGTGCTCGGTTTATCGGCGGGGCTGGCGGGGTACATTCCTGCGCGGCGGGCAGCGAGAATCGATCCGATCAAGGCTCTGCGGTATGAGTGAGCCGTTGCTGCACACCGGGCGATGCTGCGCATCGCGGACGCGGGGACACGGCGAGCGGTCAGACTGATGGATTCATTTTTGCAGTAGCGTTGCTGTATGCTTCGTCGAGAAGCTCCACTACATGCACGACGCGCTGCCCGCGTCCATGAAGCCGGACTCCGGCCTCAAGCTGCAACATGCAGCCGGGATTGGCGGTGGCGATTACCTGGGCGCCGGTTGCATTCACGCTCTGCATTTTCTTTTCAAGTAACGACATAGCCATTTCATTTTCGACGACATTGTAGATGCCGGCGCTGCCGCAGCACAGATCGGAGAGCGGCATCTCGCGAAACTCGACGCCCGGGACAGCCGCGAGCAACCGCCGCGGCGGGATGCGCACTTTTTGTCCGTGCGCGAGATGGCAGGAATCCTGGTAGGTGACCGAGACAGGAACTGGGCCCATATCGGAGTTTAGCTCGATCGTCGCGAGGAATTCGTTCACGTCCTTCATGAGCGTGCTGAAGCGCCGGGCCTTATCGGCGTAATCGGGGTCGTGCTCAAGCAGGTCGTGATACTCCTTGAGCGTCGAGCCGCAGCCGGCGGCATTGGTGATGATGGCGTCGAAGCCACCGTCGAGGACAGCATCAATGTTGCGGCGTGCAAGTTTTCGCGCCTCGCTCCTCATTCCGGCGTGAACGTGCAGCGCGCCGCAACAGTTTTGTCCGCCTGGCACCACCACTTCGCACCCGTTTTTCTGCAGCACGCGGATGGTGGCTTCATTCAGTCGCGCAAACGAGACGTTGGCGATGCAGCCGGCCATGAACGCGACGCGATGACGCGCTTCACCAGTGGCGGGGAAGGTCTCGCCGATTTTACCGAAGAAGAACGGGGGGGCGGCCGGAGGCGCAAGCTGCTCCAGGCGTCCGAGCTTGCCAAGCAGCTTCCACAGACCGGAACCGCGCACCAGTTTTTGCAGCCGGCTCGCCTGATACAGGTACGCGAGCGCGCCGGCGGTGGTCATGAGGCCGGGTGATTCGAGGAGTCTCTCGAAGACGAAGCGCCGGATCATCCGGGCCGGCAGCGGGAGGTGCGTACGGCTCTGGATGTCGGCACGCGCCGCTTCCACCAGGCGCCCGTATTGCACGCCGGAAGGACAGGCGCTCTCACATGCCCGGCATGCCAGGCACAATTCGATGTGTTCGACGTACGACGGACTAACGGCCGCGCCGTTCGCCACCTGTACCATCTGATAGATCCGCCCGCGCGGGGAATCCATTTCGAGACCAAGCTCGCGATACGTGGGGCATGCGTTCAGACACAAGCCGCAGTGCACGCAGCGGTCGAGGTCCGCTTGCTGGGGGCGATCAAAGGAGGCGAAAGAGTCGGCCACGGTTCAAAAGATGATTCGGATCAAACATATTCTTGATCTTCTTCATCATCTCAAGGTCACTGCCGGGAGCGGGCCACAACTCGAGTTTGGCGCGCTGCTCGTCCGGTGCAAATTCAATGACGGCTTTCCAGCCGCGCCGCGCGGCCGATGCAATCCACTTTGCCGCGGCGTCCGCGCGCGTGAAATAGCCGTAGCAGACTCCGGAGCCCGCGCGGGCGATCGCCGCCGTTTCCAGCGACGCCATCATGTCTTTAACCTGGGATAAGGCGCCGGATGCGCGCACCACGGCACCCTGAGCAAACTTCTCCAGAAAGTGCGGCGTGTATTCCTGCACCTGACGCCAGAAACGCGATTCCTCCGCGTTTTCAAGAATGGTGACGCCAGGTGCGGCAAACTCGCGGCGCGCGCGCTCGGCGGCAGCCGCGTTGCCAACCATCTGCAACGCGAGGACGTGCCCTTTGTAGCCGAGCTGGCCAGCGGCCGGCGGGTTCAGCAGATCGATGGCGGCGGGCGCCATCACGCCCTTGAGGACACGGTCGCGGGTTGCCAAAGCGTCCTCGAGCGTATCGAACGGCAGAAGAAAACTCGCGGCGGCCGCGGGACGTGGAAGTAATTTGAAGTTGACCACGGCGATGGCGGCCAAGGTTCCGAACGATCCAATCAGGAGCTTGCCCATGTCAAGGCCGGCGACGTTTTTGACCACCATGCCGCCTGACTGCACCAGCTTGCCTTCCAGGGTCGCGAATTTCATTCCGATGACGAGATCGCGCGCCGTGCCATAGAGACGCCTGCGCGGGCCGCTGGTGTTGGACGCCAGAATGCCGCCGACGGTGGCGGCGTCGGAAAACGGAGGATCGAGCGGGATCATCTGGCGGTTTTGCGCCAGCAAGCTGCTCAGTACGGCGTAACGCATGCCCGATTCCACGCTGATGGTCAGGTCGCGAGGCTCGTACTGGAGAACCCGTGTCATCGCCGCCGTGGATACCGCCACGTCGGCAGGTTCAGCAGGCCCGCCCATGAGATGTTTTGTAGATGCTCCGTTGATTGTGATGGTGCGCTTTTGCGCGGTCGCCGACGCCAGCACGCCGGCGAGCTCTTCCGGGTTTCGTGGAGAGAGCGCTTCGCGCAACCCAACCTGTGCGAACTTGTCAGTCTCCGGCAAGCCACTACTTTACGCCGCACGAGGGCCAAGCGCAAAGACGGGGCCGGCGTGTAAGAATCTGCAGCGGGCCGGAACGCGGGTGCGTCGCGGCACGTACGGCAGATTATGAGACTTCTGCTGCTGTTGGTGATGCCGGAGAGTTTGCACAACTTTCGTTTGGAGTGAGAGGCGGGGTGCCGTTCAACGATTTCTTTCACGCCGTGTCGGGCCAAGGACCCACCACCTTCCAATCGAGTGGCACGCGATTCATCCTGGGAGGGACGGTCGAGCTGCATTTGCCGGCAGGGCTTGGTCTCGAGGCGGATGCGCTGTATCGAAACTTCGAGTACAACGCGTCGGTAAACGGCGTCGACACGCTGCTGCGAAACAGAGCGAATGACGCCTGGGAATTTCCGTTACTGGTCAAATACCGGCTGCCCGGACCATTCGTCCGTCCCTTCCTGGGCGCAGGAGTGGCGTGGGACCGCTGGAGCGGCTACAAGCAGCTTACGAGTCCGCTCGGCCGCTGGTCAAGCTGTCGCCGAGAGTTCGCTATTCGCGCTGGGGAGCGCAAAACATCTCAAGCGTGGGAAGCCTGCTTCAAACGAACCAAAACCGGGCCGAGTTTCTCGTTGGGCTGACCTTCTGAAGGTTGTTTTATTGTGACTGGCGACATACCTTCGCAACGTTGAATTTTTCGAAGTCGGCAGCCTCGCCGATTTTGACTCCCTCAAGTGCCGGGTCGATGTTGCGCAATAAGCCCGTGAGCACGCCGCCCGGTCCCACTTCATAGAAGCGATTCGCGCCTTGGGCGGCGAGATAGCGAATGGATTCCTCCCACCGCACGGTATTGGGGATCTGCTCGATCAGGCCCTGCCGTGCTTCGCGGGCTGTGCGGATTTCACGGGCCTGCCAGTTATTGATAAGCGGCCAATCGAGATAGTCGAAAGCCGTGGTTTCCAGTTCCGGCGTCATGCGCTGCTGGGCGGGCTGCATGAGGGCGCAGTGGAAAGGCGCACTCACCGGCAGCAGTGCGGCGCGGCGCGCACCAGCCGCTTTGGCCAGCTCGATGGCGCGGTTCACGGCGCCGGTGTGGCCGGCGATCACCACCTGGTCTGGAGCGTTGAGACTCGCCGCCGCCACGATTTCGCCCTGCGCTGCTTTCTGCAGAATTTCGTCCAAGCGGCCGGCGGGGAGCTTGAGCAGTGCAGCCATGGCGCCCTGCCCATGCGGGACGGCCTCCTGCATGTACCGGCCGCGCTTGCGAACCAGGCGCAGCGCGTCGGTGAAGCGCAGCGAGCCGGCGGCTACCAGCGCGGAGTATTCTCCCAGGCTGTGACCGGCGACATAATCCGGCCGGACGCCGGCTTCACGAAGAACCGTGAACGCGGCAATCGAGACCGTCAGCAATGCGGGCTGCGTGTTCTCCGTAAGCTTCAATTCTTCTTCGGTGCCCTCGAGACAGAGACGCGAAATGGAAAAGCCGAGCGCCTGATCCGCGGTTTCGAACACCAGCCGCGCAGCGGGATAGGTTTCCGCGAGCGTTCGTCCCATTCCCACGAACTGCGATCCCTGGCCCGGGAAGAGAAATGCAATTTTGCCCATTGCTCAAATTGTATGATGGACGAATGAGTTCCGCTAGTTCCACCACCTCTGATGCCCAGCAGATTATGGATCTGGAACGCGAGTTTCTGCTCCAGAACTATGCCCGATACCCGCTGGTTCTCGAGCGGGGCGACGGATGCTATGTCTACGACGTTGACGGCACCCGGTATCTCGACTTCATCGCCGGGATCGGCGTGAACGCCCTCGGGCACAACCATCCGCGTATTGTCCAAGTAATCCGCGAGCAGGCCGGGCTGCTGATTCACTCGTCCAATCTCTATTATCACCGGTATCAGGGAGCGCTGGCGAAGAGACTTGCGGAAGTCAGCGGCTTGCAGCGTTCGTTTTTCGCCAACAGCGGCACCGAAGCCATGGAGGGCGCTCTCAAGATGGCGCGGGCGCATGGCAACAAGGCCGGCGGCGGCAAATTCGAGATTCTCTCGATCGAGAATTCATTTCACGGAAGAACCTTGGGCGCACTTTCCATCACCGGACAGCCGAAGTACCGTCACGATTTTGAGCCCTTGCTGCCGGGCGTCCAGTTTCTTCCGCAGAACGATATTGGGGCGCTCGAGCGCGCGTTCAGCGAACGGACAGCGGCAATCGCCATCGAGTGGATTCAGGGCGAAGGCGGCATTTATCCGATTTCCGATGAGTACGGCCGAAAGGCGCGCGAGCTGGCGGACCGCTATAACGCGCTCCTCATCTTCGATGAAATCCAGTGCGGGGTCGGCCGCCCCGGCACGTGGTTCGGCTATCAGCTTGCTAATCCGGTCGTACTACCCGACATCCTGGTGGCGGCGAAACCGGTGGCGTGCGGACTGCCGTTGGGGGTGATTGTCGCCAACGAAAAAGCGGCCGCGGCGATCGGCAGTGGAATGCATGGTTCCACGTTCGGCGGAAGCGCGCTGGCCTGCCGCGTGGCGCTGGAGTTTTTCGAAATTATGGACAAGCTTCTGCCGTCGATCCGCCGCGTCGGCGATTATTTTCGCGCACGCCTGAGAGAGTTGGGGCGCCGGTACCCGTTTGTCCAGGAGGTCCGGGGCAGCGGTCTGATGATCGGCGTGGAGATGACGGTGCCGGGCAAGCAGATGGTGATCGATGCGCAAGCCCGCGGTTTGCTGATCAATTGCACACACGAGACCGTCCTGCGTTTTCTGCCGCCCTATATCGTGACGGAAAAGGAAGTGGACGCAGCCATCGCGATTCTTGATGGCATCTTCGCGGCAGAGCCGTCACAATAAATCGTCGCGGCGGTTCTGCTCGAGCAGTTTGACGATGTCGCCCACCTGCTGGGCGCGATCGCGATCAGCCACGAGCAGGGCGTCCGGCGTGTCGACGACGATCAGGTTATTAGCGCCCAGCAAGGCCACCAGCTTGTTTCCGGCGTCGATGTAGTTGCCGCTGCTGCCGGCAGAAACGACGAGCGAACGCGTTGCGTTGCCATCGCGATCCCGCGGCAGCAATTCGTAAACGGCGTTCCAGCTCCCCACGTCGTTCCAGCCGATATCGTTGCACGCGAGCCCCACCACGTTTCGGGCGCGCTCCAAAACGGCGTAGTCGATGGAGATGTTCTCGCATCGCGGGAAGGTCTCGTTCAGCCTGGCGCCAAAGCCACGCGAGGCAAACGCGGGCAGGGAAGCAAGAAGCGTCGCGGTCTTGGGCAGGTGGCGGCGCAGCGCCTGAAGGAGCACCTCGGCGCGCCAGAAAAACATTCCAGCGTTCCAATAGAAGCGTTTGGCGGCCACGTATTTTGCCGCCGTGCGTGCATCCGGCTTCTCGCGGAAGCGCAAGACGGGCACGGGCTCGAGCGAGCCGGGCCGCGTGCCTCGGGGGAATTCAATGTAGCCGTAGCCGGTCTCGGCCCAGCGGGGCTCAATCCCGAGCACGGCGATCTTTCCTGCGGACGCGGCGCGGAACGCCGCGCGCGCGAGCTGCAAGTAGCGCCGAGGTTTCGCGATCACGTGATCCGAAGGAAACACGCCCATCACGGCGTCGCGATCGAGCGAATGGAGGATGTGCGCCGCCAGCCCGATGGCCGGCGCGGTATTGCGCTGCGCGGGCTCGGCAAGAATCTGGCGCTGTGGAATCTCCGGCAATTGCCGCACGATTTCATCGCGCAGCAAGGGGCTAGTGAGGATCCAAAGCCGTTCCGGCGGAATCAGCGGTGTGAGCCGGTCTACGGTGGACTGCAGCAGCGAGCGCTCACCCACAATCGTCAGTACTTGCTTGGCATGGCGGCGCCGGCTGCGCGGCCAGAAGCGCGTGCCGCGGCCGCCGGCCAGAATCAGGCCGTAGTAATTCGGCATGGCTATTGGATGGGGTAGCCGTGTATGAGCCGGAAAGTGCGCCGCCAGCGGGTCTTGGTGAAGAAATGCTCCACCAGGTCGACCAGGTGGTCGATGCCGATGGCAGGATTGGAGAGCGCTTCAGTCGAAGCATTATACGACCAGTAGATGATCAGCGGCTTACCGATGATGTTCTCGCGCGGCACGAAACCCCAGTAGCGGCTATCGAGCGAGGAGTCGCGATTATCGCCCATGGCGAAATAGTGGCCTGGCGGGACCACTACCTCATGGTTCTGCACGTTGCTTTGCAGCATCTCAAGCGCCGGCGGGTAGAGGTTCACATTCGGCTCGCTGGGAAAATTGTCGCGATAGGAATCGATGTATTCGGTCTTGTTGTACTTGTAGGGCTCATCGAGCGCGTGGCCGTTCAGGTATACGCGCTTATTCACCAGATGAATGTGATCGCCGGCCACTCCGATCACGCGCTTGACGAACGTCTGCCGGATGTCCATGGGATACCGGAACACGATGATGTCGCCCCGGTGCACATCTTCATACGGCAACAGATTTCTGGTGAAACGGCCTGGCGGGGCGTAGGCCAGCTTGTCGACCAGAAGATGGTCGCCGATCAGCAGCGTGTCTTCCATGGATCCCGTAGGAATCACGAACGCCTGCACCAGCGTGGTAGTGCCGAACAGGAGCAGGATGATAGTAACAGTCCATTCGGCGATCACGCCGCGCGGAATATCGGCTTTGCGAGGCTTCTTGGTTTGCTCGGCGGCCTCCTCGGCAACGCTGGTTTTCTGCTGACTCACGATAGAACTATTGTAACGAAAAGCGTGAAGCGTTCGCGCAGAATCGAGTAGAAAATCGGGACAAAAGCGCACGCACGTCTGCTATTCTGATGATGCGTGACCCCGGCAACTACCCTCCCCATCCATCACCGGCCGTTTACCCGAACGCAGTCCATGGCCTTGGTCTTCTGCTGTACGCTGCTGGGCGCGGCGGCGCAAATGCTGATGAAAATCGGCCTCGGCCACCCGGCGCAAAACGGCATGATGGGGTACATTACCAGCCTGCCGCTGCTCGGCGGCTACTGCCTCTATGGTCTCAACACCGTGCTGATGATTTTTGCGTTGCGCGACGGCGAGCTTTCGATCCTCTACCCGATTATTGCTTTGACTTATGTCTGGGTCACGATTCTTTCCGTTGTGTTTTTTCACGAGACGATGAACCTGTTCAAGCTGGCTGGTGTCGCGGTAGTGGTCGCCGGGGTGGCAGTGATGGGCATGGGTGGCAAGTCGTGAACACGCCCGTTTCGTCGATGCTGCTGGTGCTGGCGGCTTCGTTTCTGGGATCCTTTGGCGCCGTGTTCTTGAAGGCGGGCGCGCAGAAAATACGCCACGGTCTGCGCTACCTGATTCTGAATCTGCGGCTGGCGCTAGGCGTGGGCCTGTTTCTCGGCTCTTCGGTTTTTTATTTGCTTGGCTTGAAGCGCGGCGAGGTATCGGTTCTGTACCCGATGGTTTCGCTCGCCAATGTGTGGACGCTGTTCTGGTCGCGGCTGTTCTTTAAGGAGCCGGTGACGCACGCCAAGACGCTGGGGCTGCTGCTGATTCTGGTCGGGGTGTTCTTCATCGGACTGGGCGCGGAAGGGCGCTGAGCTCAGACCGGTTCCACGCGATCGAGAGCCAGAAACTCCTGGATGTGCGGATGATCCGCCTTCTCCAGGTCGGCTACCGCGCCGAAGAAAATGACCCGCCCCTGATGGAGAAAGACCACACGGTCGGCTACGCGGTTCATTAATTCCAGGTCATGGGTCACCACCACGGATGTCAGGCGCAACTGCCGCTTCAGCCGCAGCATGAGATCCGCGAGGTGATCCGACATAATGGGATCGACCATGGTGGTGGGCTCGTCGTAGAGAACACACTCAGGCTGCGCCGCGAGCGCGCGTGCGATCGCGACCGCCCGTTTATAACCGGTGGAGAGATCCGCCGGATAGGAATCGCGGGCTTCGTAGATATCCACCATTTTGAGCAGCCCGCTGACGACTTCTTCTTTGTTGGCCTCGTCGTAGTCTTCGCGCAATTCGAGAGAAAAAAGAACGTTCTCGGCGACCGTCATGGAATCAAATAAGGCGCCGGACTGAAACACCATCGTTACTTTTTTGCGAATGCGGCGAAGCTCCGCTTCCACGAAATCCGTAATATCCTCATGCGCCACGATCACGCGGCCGCTATCCGGCTTGAGAAAGCCCATGATATGCGCCAGCGTGACCGACTTACCCACGCCGCTACGGCCGATGATAGCGACCGTCTGGCCGGGGTCAACCCAAAAATTGCTGTCGGCCAAAACCGGCTTGTCGAACGTCTTATAAACATGGCGGAACTCTATGTAATGCGGGTACTCGTCAACCATGGCGATAACTGGTCCAATCCGCAGGGGTATTGAGGTTATGGAACGGCCGGCAATCCGGAACGCGCCACAAGTCAATTTCAAGACCGTCCAAGGCGTCCATGACCTTGCGAACGCCGCGCTCAATCGCTTGTTTAATGCCCTCCAACGCGCGGTGGTTATAGGCGGCGCACAAGGGTTCGGGCAGGCCGGAGGGGCCAACAGGAATCACTGCGTAGGCGTTTCCGTTTTGGGCGCGTTCGAGCATTCGCGCGAGAAGCCCGGCGGTGAGCTCCGGCATATCGCAGGCCACGATGACATTCCACTCTGCGCGCGAAGTTGCGAGAGCCGCGTGAATGCCGGAAAGGGGGCCGCAAGCCGGATAAATGTCTCGAATAACGGGATAACTAAAGTAACTATACTTGGCGGGATCTCCGACCAAAGTGACGTTGCCGAATGCTTGATGTACTTGCGCGGCAACATGTTCGACGAGCGTGCGGCCCTGGAATGGCAACAGAGCTTTGTCCGAACCCATACGGGAACTCCGGCCTCCCGCCAGCACAAACCCGGCGCATTTCACGGAGAAGATGATAACATTATAGAAACGCAAAGGGCGTAAGTTGAGTAGCGGAGAAATAAAACATAAAAATGAGAAAATGTTTTATACTATCTTCGGTGATCATAGCGAACGCCGCTCACTTATCCGCTGCGTCTGTTAATAATTCCTCCGCTGTGATGGTCGTGGTGCGGACCGATGCGCGAACCGGCCGGTTGGTGCGGGCCGTGACCCGGCCGGCTCGAGCGGTTGCGGAAACACAGGCTCCGCAAATCGAGTTGCCGCCGTCCGCGCAACCTGCTCCTAAGGACCTGGCCGCGCTGGTGGATCAGATCGCCGGGCGGCACGATGTGGATCGCGATCTGGTGCATTCCATGATCCGCGTGGAGAGCAATTACAATCCCTTCGCGGTTTCGAGCAAAGGCGCTCTCGGATTGATGCAACTGGTTCCGTCTACCGCGCGTCGGTTTGGTGTGGCCGATGTGTTCAATCCGGCGCAAAACGTCGAGGGCGGAGTTCGTTACCTGAAATATCTGCTGGGCCTTTACGCAGGCGATCACCGCCTGGCTCTCGCGGCGTATAACGCCGGCGAGGGCACCGTGGAGCGATATCAAGGCGTGCCGCCGTTTCGGGAGACACGCGATTACGTCTATCGCGTAGGCAAGGCGCTGGATGAGACCAGGGAAGCGAAAAAACAGCGCACTACGGAGACTGCCGTCCCACCCGCGCGAGAGTTCAACCCCATCGGCGCCTTTGTGGATGCGATGGGAAGGATGTATTACAAGACTCAATAATCCATGCGACGGCGGCTCACGGGTGCGATAGGGCTTCTGGCGGCGAGCACGGTGGCCGCGCAGGCGCGAACCTCTTCGTCGCCCGAAGTCACGGCCGTACGCTATTGGTCTTTGTCGAACACGACGCGGGTGGCTATTGAAGTCACGGGTGAAGTTCACTATCGCGCCGACCGCGCGCAAAATCCCGACCGCATCTTCTTTGATCTGAGCGGCACGCGTCCGTTCATTGAAGGCCACCGTTTGTTCTCAGCCGAGGTCGCCGACAAGCTGCTGAAGCGCATTCGCGTCGCCGAGACCATGCCCGGGGTGACGCGGGTCGTGCTCGATTTGGAATCACCGGCCGAGTTCACGGTATCCCGGTTGGACAATCCCAGCCGCATGATCATCGAGCTCCGTCCGGCAGGCGCTGCTTTGCAGGAAAGCGGTGTGCGCGCGCCGGACCGGACGCCTGTCCCGGTTCACGCTCAGGCCACGCCCGAACGTCCTGAGCCCGTGCCGATGCGAGAGCCGCCGCGGCTAGCAGCCGCGCCGCCGCCGGCGATTTCCGCTCCGCCCGCGTTGAAGCCGGACGTCGTCAGACCGCAGGTGGCGAGAATGGCTGCCAAGACGGTAACGACGTCGGTGGTCGTCCTACCCGAGCCGCCACCAGCGGCGCCACTGGTCACCGCATCTTCTTCGATACGCGAACCGGATGAGGCGGCCGCAAAGCCGGCTTCGCGCACGGCCGCTCCGCCCGTGGTACCGAAAGCCGCGCACGTGTCGAGCGATGGCGAGCAGTCTCTCATTCGCGCGCTTGGTTTGAAAATTCATCGCGTGGTCATCGACCCGGGTCATGGCGGCGCCGATGAAGGCACGGTCGGCCGCCGCGGTCTGATGGAAAAGGACGTGGTCCTCGATGTGGCCAGGCGTGTGGGCAAGCTCATTGAGGAGCGCATGGGCAGCGAGGTGATCTACACGCGATCGGATGACACCTTCATCCCGCTGCAGACGCGTACCGAACTCGCGAATCAGAAAAAAGCCGATCTTTTCCTGTCGATTCACGCCAACTCCTCTCCGCATCCGAGGATTGGCGGAATAGAAGTGTACTACCTGAACTTCACGCGCTCGGCTGAAGCGCTGGATGTGGCGGCGCGGGAGAACGCCAGCTCGGAGAAGTCTGTCTTTGAGCTCAAAGAGCTCATCCAGAGCATCACCTTGCACGAGAAGATCGAGGAATCCAAAGAATTTGCTTCCAAGGTGCAAGGATCGCTGCAAACCTTTGAGACGCGATATAACCCGGCAGCCAAGGATCGCGGCATCAAGAAAGCGCCGTTCGTGGTGCTGATTGGCGCTTCCATGCCTTCGATCCTTGCCGAGATCGGCTTCCTCAGTAACACCAGGGAAGAGCAGCTTCTAAAGCGTCCCGAGCACCGCCAACGCCTGGCCGAGGCGCTGTTTCAGGGCGTCTCGCGTTACTCCCAGTCATTGAGCCATTTCCAGGTTGCGCAGCGAACCGCCATCGACTAATCCACCGGCCCGCGTTCTGGCCTTCCGGCACACCCCGGCAGACGACTTGGGCCTGATTCGCCCCGCGCTTGCTTCTCACGGGATTGTCTGCGATTACGCCGATCTGTACGAAGACCCTGACCGCGAGTGCCGCCCCAGCGAAGCCGATGCTCTGATCTTTATGGGCGGGCCGATGTCGGCTAACGATGATCACCCATATCTGCATCGTGAGATTTCGTACATCCGGGATGCCGCGAATCACGGCCAGATGGTTCTGGGCATTTGCCTTGGCGCGCAGTTGATCGCCAAAGCGCTGGGTGGCCGCGTGTACCCGAACGCGGTGAAAGAAATCGGCTGGGCGCCGGTGAGCTTCACGCCGGCTGCGGGGAGTGACCCGCTCTTTGTCGGGCTACAGAGAGCTGAGATGATTTTTCACTGGCACGGAGAGACGTTCGACTTGCCGCGCGGCACCGAGCGGCTTGCTTCGTCTGATGCGTGCGTCAACCAGGCGTTCCGCGCCGGCAAGCGCATCTACGGCCTGCAGTTTCATCTCGAGGTCACGCCGGCCATGATCACCGAATGGCGCCGCGAAGACGAAGCATGCGGCAATGCGCGCGAGGCCACCCATCCGATCGATCCGCACCAGCACGCCGCCCGCAGCGCCAAGCTGGCGGAGATGGTATTCGGGCGCTGGTGCTGTCTGTTGAAGGACAAGGTGTGCGCGGCTTAGTGGAGCGGCGACCCTTCCGGCTTTCCTTCGCCGGCCAGCCGCTCGAACACCAGGCGGGCGGCGTTCTGGGCGGCATTCTTCTTCGAATAGCCTTCTGCGTGCGCGGTCAGGTCTTTGCCCACGCGCACTTCTATGGTGAACGTCTTGGAGTGCTCGGGACCGTCTTCTTTTAGAATCACGTAACGCGGCAAAGGGAGCTTGCGCGCCAGCGCCAATTCCTGCAAGGCGCTCTTATAATCCGTGAAAGTGCCGGTCAGGTCAGTGGCTGAGAATGCCCAATCCATGGACGGGTCGCCCACGACGTGCTCCGTTACAAACTGGCGAGCCTGCTCGATCCCGGCATCCTGATAAAGCGCTGCAATAAGGGCCTCCAGCGCATTCACCAGCAGCGTGCGTTTAAAACGGCCCCCGCTCATCTCCTCACCGCGCCCCAGATGGAGGTATTGGCCCAATTGCAGCCTCTCCGCGACGCCGTAAAGATGCGCAGCGCTCACGATGCGGGCCTTGAGCTTGGAAAGGCGCCCTTCGGAATATCCGGGCAGGCGCGCAACTAACGCTTCACTGATGAGAAACCCAAGGATCGAATCACCCAGGAATTCGAGCTGCTCGTTGTCCGCTTGTTGCACGCCCGCGGACACCGCTTTCTCATGCACATGAGAGCTGTGCGTTAGCGCCCGCTCGAGTAATTCGCGGTTTCGAAATGGATGCCCGATCGCGGATTCGAGAGATTTCAGATCGGGACGCATGTCGAAGGAAGCCGGCCTCCTCCGCTACTGCTTCTTGATTTCCACCTGCGCGGGAGCGGGCGCTGCAGCGGGGGCTGTGCTGCCCGATTTCAGTTGCATGGCCCGCACTCTTTCGGCCTGCGCGAACTGCCGGATGCTGGGGTGGAGGTCCGGCATGGCCATGACCTTTTCCAGAAGGGGCAGCGCTTCGTCGGGTTTCTTCGCGCCGTCATAGGCCGAGGCCAGGCGCACCATCGTGACCGGGTCAGGAACCATCTCCATCGCCTGCTTCATCTCGGCGATCGCCACATCATAGTTCTTGCGAGCCATTGCCGCAGAGCCGAGTGCTTCGTGCCCCTGCGCGATGTACTCCTTCTTGGCTTGTTCCCACTGATCATCGGTGATCTGCGGATTGGGCTTCGGCGCCGCTTTTGCGAGCTCCATCCCATCCTTCGCGTATTTCTCCACCTTGGTGAGTTTCTCCTCCCGATCGAGATCGAACTCACGCGTCCGCTGCGCGATCCCCTTGGCGAGCATCAGCAGGGCGGGGTATTGCTTGGGATCCGCCTGGATCGCGCGCTCGCCATACACCACCATCTTCTCGAAATCGTTTTTCTGCTGGTATGACACTGCTTCGAAATACAGCACCAGCCCCTTGAATTCGGTATCAGCATATTTCGTCAACAGGTCCTCGCACGCTTTAATCCGCGCATCGGGATCCTGCGTTGAGAACACGGCCTGCAAGGCCTCGGTTTCACCTTTCGATTTCGGCATGGGCTGCTTCTGCTGCGCGAGCAGCGCCGGCACCGCCAGAGCGAGCGCCAGTGTTGAAATCATCCGAACTCTATTCATGAGAGACTCCTTCAATTTTGCTGCTTCTTAAAAGACTCTTGAATACCCTGCTCGGCAGCATGGCGCGCTGCCGCCGACGCCCCATCCACCGCCAGAGCAGTTTGATAGTGCTTTGCCGCCTCGTCGCGATTGCCCGCAATATCCGAAAGCCGGCCCAGATAGACGTGCGTCCATGCCCTCACCCAGGGGTCCGGTCCGGAATCGAGCACCTTTTGAAAAAGGCGTTCTCCCAGCTCCGGGTCATTCTGCAGAACGGCAATGCGAGCGAGCCCGTAATACGCCCGCGCATGCACGGAGTTTTCGCTGCTCTGTTCGAGCACGCGCAGATAACTTTGTTTTGCGTGTTCGTAATCTTTGTTGCTGTAAAGGCGTTCGGCTTCTTCGAGCGCCTTATCGGCCGGACTTGGCGGCGGAGCCATCGGCCGTTCGACCTTGGCGGCACGAACGCGAGGGGCACTGGCAAACTGGACATTCGTCAGCCGCCGGTCCTCTTTCGCGGGATCGATGGCCTTGATCATCTCCGGGAAGAACAGCCGCATGGCTTCCGGCTGTTTTTCATAGATCGTGAGCTGTTCGGCGAAGAACGGCGTCAGGATATAGCCTTCGCGCAGGGCCTCGTCGACGCTCTCCGCCTTTCCCGGCAGGCGCGCTTCGACGGCCTTGATCAGCGATTCCGTGGTGAGCAGCAGAAAATCTGATTTGAACGCCGGGTCGAGCGCCGGCGCGCCCTGCGCGTAATCCTCCAGGGATTTCTTTTTCAGGATTTCCATGCCGTACTTCGTGGCCTGGGGATCCAGCAGGTAGTGAAGATACGCGTGCCGGATGTCCGCGATGCGCGGCTCCGCCGACGGCGTGACTACAACGAAATATTCATTCGCGTAGCTGCGAGTCTGTACCTGGTTCGGCGCCCCCAACAGGTCGAGATAGATCTGAAAGCTGCGACCCAGGTAGCCGGCCGTGGGATTGCGCAGATACGCATTGGCTTCCAGGATCGCACGGGAGACCGGCTGGTGATAGCGCTCGAGTGCCCGCTCAAATGCCGGCTGTGCGTTCTTCCACAATTCATCGACATTGGCCTCACGGGAGAAGCGCACCAGCAGGGGTCCCAGCCCCTCCAATGACCTCACGTCCGGCGGCAGCTCCACATCCCGGTACTTGAATCCGAAATCGGGCGGACCGGTCACGGAAAGGGCATAAGAGACGTATTGGCTCAGCTCGGCGGTCTCGTCCTTCTGGCGGTGGTCGGCAAAAAACTTCTTCAGCTCTGCGGTAACCGGCGCGTGCGCGCTTTCCACGGCATTGCGGATCTGCTCGCGCAGCGGATCGCTGTTTGGAGACGCCACTTCGGCATCATACCCAGCCGCATTGATCGCGGCCAATACGGTGAACAGCGAGGGGCTGAAATCGAGTTGGCCGTGCTCAGCCGCACTACTCGGGATGACCAGCGCCAGAGCCAGCAGGGCTGGGGGTAAGGATCGACTCAAACGGTCCTGCCTTTGGATACCCTCAGTTTAGCGTATTCGGAGGTGGCGGACTCATTACGCCTGGTACCCGTGCCGAAATGATCCCCCCTTGACAAGGGCATTGCCATCATTAGAATAAACCCATATCGCTTATATGCAGCCCGCTTGCCAGCACAAGCGCATCGAGGTCATCGCAAGGCGTGACGGCGTGGATTATGTCGAATGTCTGGACTGCCGTCAAATCTTCGAAGCTGACGATCTCGAGGCCGTCACCGTTGAAAAAGAAGAAGAAGAGTAATTGACCTCGCGTAGTGCACACGCTACGAGTCGTGCATGAGCCGTGTGCCTGTGCGTTAGCATAGGTTTCATGCACGATCTGGGATTCTTTCGCACCAACTTCGAAAAAATCGCCGAACGCCTGGCGACTCGCGGCGCCGCCACCGGCCTGGAGCAGTTCCGCGAGATGGACCAGCGCCGCCGCGCCGTGATCACCGAAGCCGAAGAATTGAAGGCGCGCCGGAATGCCGAGAGTGCGGAAATCGCCAAGCTGAGAAAGGCCGGAGCAGATACCACCGAGCGCCAGCAGCAGGTGCGGGAAATCGGCAACCGCATCGCCGCGCTCGACGAGCAGATCAAGGCCCTCGACGATCAATTCCGCCAGCTGCTGGCGGGAATCCCCAACCTTCCGCACGAATCGGTTCCGGTGGGCGGCGGCCCTCAGGATAACGTGGAAGTGCGGCGATGCGGCGAGCCGCGGCACTTCGATTTCGAACCCAAGGCGCACTGGGACCTCGGCCCGGACCTGGGTATTCTGGATCTGGAGCGCGCAGCGAAAATCACCGGCGCGCGGTTCGCGGTGTACTGGGGCGCCGGCGCCAGGCTGGAACGAGCCCTCATCAACTTCATGCTCGACGTACACACCCGCGAGCATGGCTATACCGAGGTCCTGCCGCCGTTCATGGTAAATTCGGCCAGCCTGTTTGGCACCGGGAATTTACCCAAGTTCGCCGATGACCTCTTCAAGTGCGAGAAGCACGACTTCTGGCTGATTCCCACCGCCGAGGTGCCGGTCACGAACCTGTATCGCGATGAAATTCTCGATGCGGAGCGCCTGCCCGTGAGCCTGTGCGCGTACACCCCCTGTTTCCGCAGCGAAGCCGGTTCCTACGGCCGCGATGTCCGCGGCATTATCCGGCAGCACCAGTTTCAAAAAGTCGAGCTGGTGAAATTCACGCGCCCCGAGGACAGCTACGATCAACTGGAAAGACTCACGGCGGACGCTGAGGACATTCTGCGCCGGCTCGGACTCCCTTTTCGTACCGTGGTGCTGTGCACAGGCGATATGGGGTTCTCATCCGCCAAGACCTACGACATCGAGGTGTGGCTGCCGGGACAAAACGGCTACAAGGAGATCTCGTCCTGCTCGAACTTCGAAGCCTTCCAGGCCCGCCGCGCCGGCATCCGCTTCAAGGGCGCGAAAGGGAAGTCGGAATTCCTGCATACTTTGAACGGCAGCGGGCTGGCGGTGGGCCGTACCTGGGTGGCGATCGTGGAGAATTACCAGCAGAAAGACGGAAGCGTGCTCATCCCGGAAGCGTTGCGGCCGTACATGGGCGCGGAGCGGATTACTCTCCCCTCTTAAAACGCCGAAAGAAACTATCTTGGTTCCACTGCGGCCGCTCGGGCTGATTCGCCACGGCTTCAGCCAGTGCCAGAATCACACGGTTGAAATCCGCGGCAGCCTTCAGATCGACGGGCTGGTTCACGTCGTCCGAGGGCGCGTGGTAGCGTTCTTTCAGCCAACGCTTGGCAACGGCCTCCTCCGGTGATCCCTTCTCATAGCCGACCTTGAAAAAAAGGGAGGGCACGCCCTGGCGGATGAAGCTGTATTGGTCGCTGCGGATGAAAATGTTGCGCTCGGGCTCCTGATCCGGCTGGATCCGGATGCCCATCGGCTCGGCCACCGCACGCACCTGTTTCCCCAAGTCGGATTCATCCAAACCGTAAACCGTCAGGATGTGAAGTGGGAACAGCGGCAGGAACATGTCGACGTTGAGATCGGCGACAATCTGTTGCGGTTTGACGGTCGGATGCGCCGCGAAATATTTTGATCCCAGCAGCCCTTTCTCCTCACCCGTCACCGTCACAAACAGAAGCGACCGCCTCAGCTTCGGCTTACTTTCGTGCAGTTGTTCCCCGATATCGAGCAGCGTCGCCACGCCGGACGCATCGTCCATGGCGCCGTTGTAAATGTTGTCGCCGTTGATCGGGCGGCCCACGCCAAGATGATCCAGATGCGCCGACAGCACGACGTATTCCTCTTTGAGCGTCGGATCGGAACCCGGCAAAATCGCCACCACGTTCGGGGATTCCACCTCCGTGCGGCGCGCTTCCGTCCGGGCTCTCAGGCGGACGTCCAGCGGGAAGTGGGGCAGTGGCTTCCGCTCCCTGGCCAAGGCAAGGATTTCCTCAGCTGAATGCCCCGATCCCGCCAACCATTTGTCGAGATGCTCGGGGTTGATGGTCACGGAAATCTTCTGGCCGAAGCCCCGGCTCAGGTCGGGATCATCTAACGACATCGCCGGCTGAAAGCGCGCCAGCGCGGAGCGCGCCCAGGGAACGTCCGTCCCTCTTGGATTCATGACCGCGCAGGTGCCCACAACGCCGGCGCGAGCGAGACACTCGCCGCGTTCATCGCCGGATTGATAATGCGAGCTCAGCGCGCCGGGAATCGAAGACGGTCCCCCGCTCACATAAACCGCGATCTTGCCGCGAAGATCCAGGCCCGCCAGGTCGTCGAATTTCATTTCAGGCACCGTTAGTCCATAACCGGCGAACACGAGTCCCTCTTCGACTGAGTCTGCGGGATCCACGCGCATGCTAATGGTCGCGTCCTCGCCCAGCCGCAGAGCTTCTTCCGAGCCGTTGCGCACCAGAGCCAGGCTGGAACCTTCTTCCACGATTTCGCGCGACTTGAACTTCACGGGCTGAAAGTAGCCGGAGGCGCCGCCCGGTTTGAGCCCGGCCCGCTCGAATTCTCCAGCCACGTAAACTGCGGCCTTGCGATAGCCTTCGCTGCCGGTAAGTCGGCCCTCCAATTTGTCGTCGGCGAGATATCGAATGTGCGACCACCAGCGCTGGCCCTCCGGCGGCGCATCGCCGCCGAGAAGTACCAGTCCAAACAAAACGGCCGTGAGCAATCGCGGCTTCATGCTTTTTTTCCTTTGATTTTTTTGTATTCTTCGCGGATCGCCTGCATTTGGCGCGCGTGGCTTTCCGCATGATCGGCGAAGCCTTCGAGGAGTTGCCGCAGGGTTAATGGGCCTCGCTCGGAGTGCATGCCCTTGCGTTCGAACGCCGCTTCGGGAAGCGCCTTCAGCAACTCGTAACTCTCCGCGCGCACCCGGCGGAAGCTCTCGAGCGACTGTTTCGGCTGCCGCCGCGCATAGTCCAGGTTCGCGGCCCACGCATTCTGATCAAACGCAATCAAGGTTGGATTGTCTTCTGCGATCACTTGCCGGAACCGGTGCGCTCCCACCAATTCCGCGTCCGCGAGATGCGAGATGATCTGACGGATGCTCCACTTATCCGGGCCAAGCGTAAAGTCGGTCTCCTCGCCATACACTCCGGTGAGTACCACGGCCAGCAATTCAGGGCCGCGGCGAAATCTTTCCAATGTCTCAGGTAAGTTGCTCATGTGACGATTACCTCGCCGTCATCGATCATCTGTTTACTGAGCCGCGACGAAAGGGAGAGCGGACGTCTCTCGCCGTCGCGCTAATAATAATCCGCGCAGCTCATGTAGTAGCCGCAATTCTCGCAGATCAATTTGCATTTTCGTCCCGTGAGACGCGTCGAGCACACCGGGCAATACAGCATGGGCTCCTCGTGCGCCGGCTCGGGTGATGATTCGGGCTCAACCGGAACGGGCTCGTGTTCGCTCATCGGAACAAAACCAATTATAGACTCCAGACCTTGCGCCCGCCGGCGTAAGTTGCATTTACGTGCAGGCTCTGGCTGGCCGGATCAAAGTCAAAAAGCACGAAATCAGCCCGCTGGCCGACGGCTAACCCGGCTTCCCGGCCAGGAACTCGTCCGGCGCGCGCGGCGTTTACGGTTGCCAGACGCACTGCATCCGGCAGGCTCAACTCTCCCAGGCGCATCAGGTTTTCCACG
>Ga0335070_10001678_pt1 | contig 25722 bp, 25 predicted proteins | sample Lox_Sample_13_FD_206722 | JGI IMG/M metagenome (GOLD analysis project Ga0335070, IMG submission 206722) | Soil microbial communities from Loxahatchee National Wildlife Refuge, Florida, United States - Lox_Sample_1.3 | ecosystem: Environmental > Terrestrial > Soil > Wetlands | place: USA...
GTGCAGCAGGCGCGGCTCGTGTTTCTTTTCCTCGGCCATGTAGGCCAGCGCCTTGACGTCCTTGGGGAAACAGGAACCGCCCCAGCCCAGACCGGCGTCGAGAAAAGCCGAGCCGATGCGCTTGTCGTAGCCCATCCCGGTGGCGACCTCTTTCACGTCCGCACCCAGCACTTCGCAGATGTCGGCGATCTCGTTAATGAAAGAAATTTTGGTCGCCAGGAAAGCATTGGAGGCATACTTGATCATCTCGGCGGTGCGCAGGTCGGTGATGACGATCGGGGCGCGCAGCGGCAGGTGGAGCTGGGCGACCTTTTCGGCGGCCTCGCGGTCGAACGAGCCCAGGACGGTGCGGTGCGGCTGCATGAAATCCGCAATGGCCGTGCCTTCGCGCAGGAACTCCGGACATGAAACCACCGAGAAAGGGATCGGCTTCGGCTGATGCTGCTTGACGATGTCGGCGACCCAGTCCCCGGTCCCAACCGGGACGGTGGACTTATTGATGATCACCAGCGGGCCGGTCATCGCCTCGGCGATGCTCTTGGCTGCCGCGGCCACGTATTGCAGGTCGGCCTCGCCATTGACGCCGGAGGGGGTGGCGACGGCGATGAAGGCAAACTCGGACCGCTTTAAAGCCTCGGCGTAAGACGTGGTGAAGGTTAACCGCCGGGCCTTGACGTTCCGCTCGACGAACTCCTCCAGTCCCGGTTCGTAAATGGGCATGATCCCCTTTTTCAAGCCCACGATGCGTTTTTCGTTCACGTCCAGGGCGATGACGCGGTTTCCCAGGTCGGCAAAACAGGCTGCCGTGACCAGGCCGACGTAGCCCACACCGACGACGCACATTTGTTTCATGGATGCCTCACTTGAATGGATTGATCCAGCTACCCGTAAATATACCAGAAAAAAGCGCCGGGTCGGTGTTTCGCGCTCCCGGCTAAATAAAAAGATGGCGACCCACTCGGATCGCCTGGCTCTTAGCCTGCCGGAGTAATGGTGGGATAGGGGGTGGGCGGGACGGGGACGACCGGAGGTTGCTGGCTGTCGGGCCGGGTCAGCAGCGTGGCGTTGATCCAGCCGTTGCCCATCATCAGGTAGTCCGCCTGGCCGGCGGTGAGCCGCAGCCAGCTGCCGTCCTCGTTGCGGCCGTCGAAGTAAGGACAGGCCGGGAAGGTGATGGTGTTGATGACGGGATAATCAGTCCCCGGGCCGGTACGGACGTTCACGCTGCCGGCAACGATGCAATACTGCAACCCGCCGACCGGCTGTGTGGAGGTCGGCGTCAGCGTGAAGGAGGGCGAAAGGGTGGAGGTCGGGGATAGCGTGTAAGTGACCGAGGGCGTGCTGCTCGGCCCAAGGGTCGGCGTCAGACTCGGCTGGGTCAGGCGCGCCACGGCGGTTTGGGTGTCGTGACGATTGGTCTGGTTCTGCAGGTAGTTATAGCCCAGGGTCAGCAGGGTGGTGATCAAACCGATGACGGCGGTAATGATCGTGCCGATCAAGGCATATTTCGCCCCCGAAGAAAGCTCCTTCTGTTTCGGCATCACCGGCCTTATTTGACGTTTTGTTTGTCTTTAAGCGCCTGGTTGATCTTCTCCGGGAAGGTACGGATGTCGATGGGTTTGGAAATGAACCCATCGAACCCGGCCTCCAGGGCGCGCTGGCGGTCGCCGGGTAGGGTATGGGCGGTCAGGGCCAGCAGCGGGATGTTGGTGGTCTTGGGGTCGGCCTTGAGCTGGGTGGCGGCTTTCCAGCCGTCGATTTCCGGCAGCGACAGGTCCATCAGGATCAGGTCGGGCAACTCCTTGCGGGCGACGTCCAATCCCTTGCGCCCGGTATTGGCTGCCAGGACCTGATGCCCGGCTTGTTCGAGCAGATAGCGCACCAGTTCGAAATTATCCGGGTTGTCTTCGACCAAAAGGACACGAATCTGGCTCATGGTGCCTCCACGTAATACCACTATACACAAACTGTCCGCTTTCGTCAAATACTTCCCGAGACCAACTTTGTGGTATATTGCCTGGGATGCGCATCCTTTTCGTTGCCGACGGCCGCTCCCCGATCACCCACGGCTGGCTGCGGGCCTGGATCGAGGCGGGGGACGAGGTTCATCTGGTCTCGACCTTTCCCTGCGAACGACCGGCCGGACTGGCTTCGTTCCATATCCTGCCGGTGGCTTTCGCAGGCCTGGGCGGGGGACAGGCAGCGCCTGCAGGGAGCAGGGGGCGCGTGGCCGGTCCGGTGGGCCGCCTGAGGGCCTGGCTGCGTCCGCTGCGTTACTGGGCCGGACCATTGAGCCTGCCGCCGCACCAGGCGCGTTTCCGCCGTCTGGCGGTCGGAATTGCCCCTGACCTGGTGCATGCCCTGCGCCTTCCCTTCGAGGGCATGCTGGCTGCGGCTACTCCGCCGGGCATCCCGCTGGTCGTCTCCATCTGGGGCAACGACCTCACCCTGCACGCCCGCGGTTCCTTCCTGATGGCAGCCTGGACGCGGCGGACGCTGCGGCGGGCGGTCGGGCTGCTGGCCGATGCGCAGCGGGACATCCGCCTGGGGCAGGAGTGGGGGTTTTCCGGGCCGACGCTGGTCGTGCCTGGCGGGGGCGGCATTCATATGGACGAAATCCGGGCCGCAGCCTCGGGGTCCGGGATGCTGCCGGAGGCTTTTCCCGACGACTGGAAGCTGGTCGTCAACCCCCGTGGTGCACGCCCGGGCAGCCTGCGCAACGACGTCTTCTTCCAGGCCATCCCGCGCGTGCTCGCCCAAATCCCCCAGGCCTGCTTCGTCTGTCCGCCGCTGGCCGGGGAGGCGGAAGCCGAAAGGTGGGTCGGCCGCCTGGGCATCGCCGCCCGGACCAGGCTGTGGCCGCGCCTGACCCAGCCCCAGCTCTGGAGGCTGCTGGCCAAAGCGCAGGTGTACGTCAGCCCCAGCGTCCATGACGGGACGCCCAATTCGCTGCTCGAGGCGATGGCTTGCGGCTGTTTTCCGGTGGTGGGGAACATCGAGTCGATGCGGGAGTGGGTCACGAGTGGGGTGAACGGGCTGCTGGCGGACGCGACCGATCCCGCGGCGCTGGCGGAGGCACTGATCGCCGCCCTGTCCGATCCCGATATGCGCAGGCGTGCTGCAAATGAAAACGCCCGCCTGGTGGCTGAGCGCGCCGACGATCGGCGATGCATGGCCCAGGCAAGGGCGTTTTATGAGAGGACGGTGGCAGGTGGAAACTTGCTTCCGCAAGAACAGACGGCGGACCCCTCCGGGATGCGCTAAGCCGTCGGACGGTTAAAAATTCACGGTGACTTGGGGGCGCGCAGGGTTTCCAGGCGCTCCTGCAATTCAATGCGTTTGGTATTGGCTGCCTGGCGCACTTCGGCCGTCAGGTTCTCGGTCCGGTCGCGGACCTGGGCCCGCAACTCCGACCCGGAGATGGGGGCGAAGAGCAAGGCAAGGGTCGCGCCCACCAATCCACCCACAGTCACACCGATGAAGAAACTCAATGCACGACGCATAGTTGCCTCCTGGGAACGAAAGTCGTTGTTCGTGATTTAATTTGATTATAGGTCAAAAATGCCATGGGTGGAAGATTGCTTTTGTACTAGTATTGTGGAATAATTGCCCCTGACGCGCGCATCGCCCCGCGAACGCGACGTCGGGCGCTTTTTTCCTATTCTCCCCACCTCGCACTCCCTGCGGGAGGGCGGGGAGGGACGGCTCGTCCGGACCTCGGATCGGCCCCTACCTTTGCCGGAGGGTACCATGTCCACACTTTCCCCCGTCGTCACCGCATCAAACGAACGCAAGAAGGTCACCACGCATGCCTTCCAGCAGAAGAAGCCGCGCGGCGAGATTCTGACCATGTTGACGGCCTACGACTATCCCACCGCGCTGGCCCTCGACCGGGCCGGGATCGATGCCATCCTGGTCGGTGATTCGCTCGGCATGGTGGTGCTGGGTTACCAGAACACGCTCCCCGTCACCATGGAGGCGATGCTGCATCATTGCCGTGCCGTGGCGCGCGGCGCCCGGGCGGCGCTGCTCATCGGCGACATGCCCTTCATGTCCTACCAGGCCTCGATCGAGGAAGCCATCCGCAATGCCGGCAGGTTTCTCCAGGAGGGCGGCATGGAGGCGGTCAAGCTGGAAGGCGGGCGGGAGCGCGCCGAGACGGTTCGGGCCATCGTCGCCGCCGGCATCCCGGTCATGGGCCACCTCGGCCTGACGCCGCAATCCGTCAACCAGCTGGGCGGCTTCCGCCCGCAGGGACGGACCGCCGAAGCCGCGCAGAGACTGCTGGAGGACGCCCTCCTGCTCGAAGAAGCCGGCTGCTTCAGCCTGGTGCTCGAATCCGTCCCCGCCCGGCTGGCCGAGCTGGTCAGCCGGCGCCTGTCCATCCCCACCATCGGCATCGGCGCCGGGATGGGCTGCGACGGGCAGGTGCTGGTCACACACGACCTGCTCGGCTTGTTCGACCGCTTCACGCCCAAGTTCGTCAAGCGCTACGCCGATCTTCACGCCGAGATGCAGCGCGCTTTCGGCGAATACATCGCCGACGTGACCGCCCGGCGCTTCCCCGACGCGGAGCACAGCGTGGAGATGCCGGACGAGGAATGGGAGGCCCTGCTCTCCGGGCTGGACGGCCGGGGTCCTTCGCAGGGTTTGAACTAAGCGGATTTTCCATGACCGTGGGTGGCAAGAGATGACGAGCGACTCGCTCCTGATCCTGGGGACCGGCGCCCTCGGGACCTTGTTCGCCGCCCGACTGGCAGCCTCCGGCGTGGAGGTGACCATGCTGGGCGCCTGGCCGGAAGGTTTGGAGGCATTGAGGAAGCACGGTGCCCGCCTGTCGGGCCAGTCCGCCGGCGCGCCGGTGCGGGCCACGGACCGCCCGGAGGACTGCCGCGGGGCGACGCAGGCGCTGGTGCTGGTCAAGGCCTGGAAGACCGGTCGCGCTGCGGAACTCCTCGCCGTGTGCCTGGCCCCCGGCGGCCTGGCGTTGACCCTCCAGAATGGGTTGGGGAACCGGGAAAGCCTGGCCGCCCGCCTGGGCGAGGCGCGCGTCGCCTTGGGCGTGACGACCGTCGGCGCCAGCTTGCTGGAGCCGGGGGTGGCCCTGCCCGGCGGCAACGGGACCATTACGCTGGAGAGCCATCCGCAGCTCGGCCTGCTGGAAGGCATGCTGCGGGGCGCCGGGTTCGAGGTGCAGACGGTGGAGGACGCCGCCGGGCTTGTCTGGGGCAAGCTGGTCGTGAACGCGGCGATCAATCCTGTGACTGCCCTGCTGCGCCTGTCCAACGGGCAGCTGCTGAAACGCCCGGGGGCGCGGGCGTTGATGGGCGAGCTGGCGGGCGAGACCGCAGCCGTGGCGGCGAAGCTGGGGGTCAAGCTGCCGTTCCCGGATCCCCGTCAGGCGGCCGAAGAGGTTGCCCGGCGGACGGCGGAGAATCGCTCCTCGATGCTGCAGGATGTGCTGCGCGGCGCGCCGACCGAGATCGAGGCGATCAATGGCGCCGTCGTGCGCCTGGGGGAGCAGGCGGGGGTACCGACGCCGGTCAACCGGGTGGTCTGCGGTCTGATTCGATCCCTGGCGGACTAAATCAACTTTCTTCCCCTAAATTGTCAGGCATGGTAAGATAAAGCCGCAGATCAGGAGGAGGTTTATCGTGCGTAAATGGCTGATCACCCTGGCATGCCTGGCATATCTGGCGCTCCCCGCAGCCGTCCGGGCGCAGGCTCCCATCCGCTTCAGCACGGTGACCGTCGAAATCTGGCCGGAGTACGACCGGCCGTCGGTGCTGGTCATTGAGCACCTGACCCTGGACGCGGCGGCGGTCCTGCCGGCCCAGGTGACGATGCGCGTCCCGGCCCAGGCCCAAGTCTGGGCGGTGGCGGTCGTGGATGCCAGCGGCGGACGGATCAACGCACCCTACGATCGTCAGGTTCAGGGAGACTGGGCAGTGCTGTCCATCACGGCGAATTCATCCAGCCTCCAGGTCGAATACTATGATCCCTTGGTTAAGAATGGAACTTCCCGGCGCATCGAATACCAGTGGGCAGGGGACGCGGCGGTGGATTCGTTCAGCGTCGTTTTTCAGCAGCCGGCCGGTGCCACGGACCTGGTGCTTGCACCCGCGGCCCAGACGAGCACCGTGGACAAAGGCCTGACCTATTACCAGACCGCGCCGGTGGGCCTGACCGCCGGCCAGACCTATTCCCTGGTGGCGAGCTACCAGAAACAAAACGACGGCCTGAGCGTTTCCAGCATGCCGGTGGAACCCGCCCAGCCGTTCGGGCAAAATACATTTGGGAATATGTGGATCAATGGGGTGACGAACGTGATCCTCGCCGCATTGGGCGGTTTGCTGTTGGTCGGCGCGGTGATCGGTGTGATTTTCTGGCGAAAGAACCGCCCGAAGTCTGCCGCCAAACGGCGCCATGCCCGCCCAGGTAATGCTGAGCAGGGTCCTGAGAAAGCCGTCCATTGCAGCCAGTGCGGAAAGCGCGCCCAGCCGGGGGATGTCTTCTGCCGCACTTGTGGTGAACGCCTCAGTCTAAGGAGCTAGTCCCTTGCACTGCCTGTTTATCATACAAGCCCGAGGGCGGAGGTGTTTTGGGTGAGCGAGATTGCGATCGTCATTATCTATTTATTTTACGGTCTGGCGTTTTTCAGCATGGGGTTGCTCGTCATGGTCGAAGGCGGGCGGTCTTCGGATGCCCGCCTTCGACGCGCGTTGCGCCCGCTGGCGGCGTTCGGAGTGGTCCACGCGGGAAACGAATGGATCGAGATGTTCCAGGACATCATGCGGATGAGCGGCCAGTCCACGCCGGAATGGTTGTCCGGTGTGCGCCTGGCCATGCTGGCTTTCTCCTTCCTCTCCCTGGCAGCTTTTGGTACTTATCTGATGGTTTCCACGCAGCATGCCTGGCGCTTGAGCCTGCTGGTTCCCCTGGGCATGGAAGTCGTCTGGGCATTCGGACTGGCCATCTTGAAGGGGAAATTTGTCCTACCCGGCCTGTGGGATGTGGCCGACGTCTGGACGCGCTATGTGCTGGCCATCCCTGCCGCCCTGCTGGCAGCGGTTGGCCTGGTCGTCCAGCAGCGCGTCTTCCGCCGGACGGGGCTGGTGGCCTTTGGGCGGGACGCCTTGTGGGCGGCGGTGGCGTTTGCCTGGTACGGCCTTATCGGCCAGATGTTCGTCCAGGCCACGCCACTGCCTCCCTCGAATGTCATCAACCAGGAGTTGTTCAGTCACCTGTTCGATATCCCGGTGCAGCTGTTCCGCGCTCTCATGGCCGTGCTGGCGTCCTTATTTGTCGTCCGCTTCCTGCGCGCCTTTCAAGTCGAAATTGAACGGCAAATCGCCAGCCTCCAGGAGGCTCGTTTGAAGGAAGCGGAGGAGCGCGACGCGATGCGCAGCGAATTGCTCAAGAGCGTCGTGACGGCCCAGGAGGCCGAGCGCCAGCGGATCGCCCGCGAGCTCCACGACGAGACCGGCCAGGCTTTGACGGCCATCGGGATGGGGCTGCGCGGCCTGGAAAGCAATTTGCGGACGCCCAACCCGGAGGGTGCGACCCTGAACCTGCGGCAGCTGGAATCCCTGACCGCTCATTCCCTGGTCGAGCTGCAGCGCCTGATCGCCGACCTGCGCCCTTCCCACCTGGATGATTTGGGCTTGTCCTCCGCCCTGCGCTGGTATGCCAGCGACATCGAGGAACGTACGAAGCTGGATGTGAGCGTTGAGATCGTGGGGGAAGAACGGCCGGTCTCCTCCACGGTCAAGACGGCGCTCTTCCGCATTGTCCAGGAGGCGCTGACGAATGTGATCAAGCACACCCAGGCCAGCCGCGTGCGGATTTCCTTGTCCTATGACAGCGGCGCGGTGGGGATCCGGGTGGAGGATGACGGGCAAGGGTTCGACCTGCATGCCGCCGGGTCCGGCAAGCGCAAATCCTGGGGATTGAAAAACATGGAGGAGCGCGCCGTGCTGTTGGGGGGCAGGTTCAAGGTGCAATCGAAACCCGGCGAAGGGACGACCGTCGAGGTGTCCATTCCCGACCTCGAGGAGGAAGCCGATGAAAATCCGCCTGATGCTGGTCGATGACCACCAGGTCGTGCGTTCCGGTCTGCGCATGCTGCTGGGCGGCGAAAGCGACGTCGAGATCGTCGGTGAAGCCGGGACGGCCGCCGAGGCGCTCGAAGCGGTCCAGAAATTGAAGCCCCAGGTCGTGCTGATGGATATCGGGCTGCCGGATATGTCCGGGATCGATGCCACGCGGGCGATCAAGCGCAGCCATCCGGAGGTCGCCGTGGTGGCACTCACCATCCACGAGGACGAGGAATATTTCTTCAAGATGCTGGAGGCAGGGGCTGGTGGGTACGTCCCGAAGCGCGCCGCGCCCGAGGAGCTGCTGACCGCCATCCGCACGGCGGCGGCCGGGGAAGTCTACTTGTATCCCTCCCTGGCCAAGCTGCTGGTCAGGGATTACCTGGCCCAGGAACACAGCAGCGAGGCGGGCACCAAGCTCGACGGTCTGACCGACCGTGAACAGGAGGTGCTGCGCTACCTGGCGGAGGGATCGGATAACGACGAAATCGCCGCGGCATTGGTCATCAGCGCCAAGACCGTCGCCCGCCACCGCGAGAACATCATGCGCAAGCTCGGCCTGCATTCGCGCGCCGAACTGGTGCGCTATGCCATCCGCAAGGGGATCATCAAACCTTGATTGATTTGCTCCACTCCTCGAGACCGAACATGTATCACCCCGAATTTAATAATTCGAGGTGATTCTCTGAAGAAAACACCCCCACCCCTGCCCCTCCCCCGACACGGGGAAGGGGGCCGGGTGGATGGGCGAGGATTTATTTCGGCCATTTTCATCCCAAGATTGGATTTGGGATGAGTCATGTTTTCCTTTGGGTCAGGTGCCGCAATATCAACCCAATCGGTCGGACCGTACATAGGATACGGACAGTATGAACCGGCGCAGGTTTTAAAATCATGGGGTGGGCCTCCCATGCAAAAGATCGGATGTCCGCCGAATTTACTTCGTCGCCCTGTCGGCGTACACTGATCGTGAGAAACGAAACAAATGGTAAAGGAGGCATCCTATGAAAAGCGTGCTGATCGTTTCGCTCTTGACCTTTTTGCGGCTCGGGGTCCCGGCGCTGATTCTCCTGTTAGTCGGAGAGGCGGTGCGGCATTACTCCGGGGGAACGCGGAAAGCTCGAGGCGTTGAATGAGCACCCTGCTTGTGTTCGTCACGGGCGTCTTGCTGCGCATCGGCATCCCGGTCGCCCTGACTGCGGCGGTCTTTTATTTGCTCGACCGTCTCGACCGGCGCTGGCAGAAGGAGGCCAAAACCTTCCCGGTGGCCGTCGTGGGGAAGCCTTGCTGGGAGGTCAAGGGCTGTCCGCCGGAAAAGAAAAAGGAATGTCCGGCATTTGCACAGCCGAAGGTCCCCTGCTGGCAGGTCTTCCGCACGAAGGATGGGGTTTTGAAGGAAAGCTGCCTGGGTTGTGAGATATTCCGCGGGGCACCTGTGCCTGTGCGGTTGTGACCTGATTCGGCCATAGGAAGGAGGAAAATGATGAAATACCTGCAGCGGTTGACCATTGCCTGTGCTTTTGCCTTATTGGTGGCTGGTGCAACCTACGTGCTCGCCCAGGCAAAGACGGGAATTAGCGCCCCTGCCCAGCAGGAGCAGAAGATCGATTGTCTGACCTGTCATCCTAAATTTAACGAAGCCTGGCAGGCAAGTGCCCACGGACGTGCGATCACCGATCCCAAGTTCAACCAGATGTGGACGGATCAGGGCAAACCCGGGGCCTGCCTGGTATGCCATGTGACCGGCTACGATCCGGGGACCGGGGCCTGGCAAGAGGACGGTGTCGCCTGCGAGGCGTGCCATGGACCGGTGCCAGCGGCACATACCACCGATCCCACGGCAAACCCGGTGCCGGTGGATCGCTCGTCCGACTTGTGCGGACGCTGTCACAGTGGCTCGCGCTTCGACGTGCAGCAGTGGCAGTCCAGCGCGCACTTCCAGCGGGGGATGACCTGCACCACGTGCCATGACCCCCATTCGGCGTCATTGAAGACCGTCGGCGGGATGCAGGACAAGGGCCCCTCGTCCCTGTGCATCAACTGCCACAACGAGGTCTCGATGAACTTCCCCTACTCGAAACACAACCAGGCCGGGGTCAGCTGCGTGGACTGCCATCTGCGTCATTTCGGGCAGGGCAGCCAGGATGTACACGCCGTGCCGGATCACAGCTTCAAGGCCAGCCTGGACACCTGCAACAACTGTCACGCCGATCAGATGCACGCCCAGCCGGGAAAGGCAGCTTCCGCGGTCTCCAGTTTGGTGACCCAGACCGCAGGCATGCCCACTCCGGGGCCGGTTTCGCAAGACCCCGCCCCGGTCAGCCCGTTGGGGTTTGCGGGATTGGCCGGTCTGCTCGGTCTGGCCGGCGGCATGGTCCTTTCGCCCTGGCTGGACAAAGCCTACCGGAAGATCAATAAACGCGGGAGGCCGGAATGAGCGCCGTCAAGATCAACCGCCGTGACTTCATCAAAATCGCCGCCGTCGGCGCGGCCAGCCTGGCCAGCGTACAAATCGTCCAGCGGGCGCAAGCCAACGAAGCCGTCCCCGCCGGCGGCAGAAAATGGGCCATGGTGATCGACCAGTCCAAATGCACCGGCTGCGGGTATTGCACCCTGACCTGCCGGGCGCACAACGACATCTCCCCCGACATCTCCTGGAACGTGGTGACGAAGACCGGCATGGTCGGCGGAAAGGACATCTACGTGGCCCGTCCGTGCATGCAGTGCGCCCATGCCCCGTGCGTGGACGTCTGCCCGGTGCGCGCCAGCACCTACCGCCCGGACGGGATCGTGGTGATGGACTACGACCGCTGCATCGGCTGCCGGTACTGTGAAGTGGCCTGCCCGTACGGGGCGCGCTCGTTCAACTGGAAGGAGTTTGACGGTCCCAACCCGTCCGTGCCGGAGTGGGGTGAGCCCGAGATTCCGCGCCGCCCGCGCGGGGTCGTGGAGAAGTGCTCCTTCTGTTATCAGCGCATCGACCGCGGTCTGGCCCTCGGCCAGATCCCCGGGATCGACCCGGACGCCACTCCGGCCTGCGTGGTGGCTTGCCCGGTCGGGGCACGCCAGTTCGGCGATCTGAACGACCCCGAGTCGAACGTCAGCAAGACCCTCCGCGAGCGCGTCTCCTACCGCTTGCGCGACGACCTGGGCACTGCGCCGCACGTTTACTACCTGCCGGCGGAGGAGGCAAGGTCATGAAGAAGATACCACTGCCCAAGTTTACCCCCTGGATGGCCTGGGTTGGCGGCTTGAGTATTTTCATCGTCGCCGGAGCGGTTGCGGGCGGGTTGGTCTTCTGGAAGGGCTTGTCTCTGACCAACCTGACCGACCTGGTCCCCTGGGGTCTGTGGATCACGCTCGATCTTTCGTCTATCGCCATGAGCGCGGGAGCCTTCAGCCTGTGCGCGGTGGTGTACTTGCTCGGTCTCAAGCGCTTCCAGGCGGTGGCCCGTACGGCCACCTTTGTGGGCCTGATCGGATACAGCATGGCCGTGCTGACCCTGATGCTGGACATCGGCCGGCCGGACCGTTTCTGGCATTCCCTGGTGTTCTGGAACAAGCACTCCCTGCTGTGGGAGGTGACCATGTGCGTCACGCTCTACCTGAGCGTGCTGCTCCTGGAGTGCCTGCCGATATTTGCCGGATTCGATTGGCTGCGCGGGCGTTGGCCCCGGCTGGCCGAAAAGATGTCGCGGGCGCATCATTATGCCCCGGTTCTGGCCATCGCCGGGCTGGCGCTTTCGATGCTGCACCAGTCCTCGCTGGGGGCGCTCTATGGGGTGCTCAAGGCGCGCCCGCTCTGGTACCGGCCGGATATCTCGATCCTGTTCATCATATCCGCCATCGCCGGAGGGACGGCGCTGACCGTCTTCGCTTCCATGCTTTCGGCAAGGCTGACCCGGCGCGCCAACGTCGACGATGCGGCCCTGGAACGCGTCGCCTTCCTGATCGGCTGCGTGCTGGTGGTCTACCTGTACTTCCGTTTCTGGGACGCGCTGGCGATGACTTACACCTACGAGCCGGGGCGGACCGAGGGATTGAACCTGTTGACCGGTGGGCAGCTGTCCTTCAATTTTTGGGTCGTCGAGCTGTTCCTGGGCATCGTCGTCCCGATGGCGCTGCTGCTCAACAGGCGCACGCGCCTGCTCCCCTTCTGGCGCATGCTCGCCCTGGTGCTAGTCGTGTGCGGGGTGGCGGCCTATCGCTGGGACACCAATCTCTCCGGTCTGCTGGTCGTCCTGTCCTACTTCCCCGGCGAGCCGGCCGTGGCCTACACGGCCTATCATCCGTCGCTGATCGAAACCCTGACCGCCGCCGGCATCCTCAGCTTCGGCCTGCTATCTTTTTCGTTGGGGGTGCGTTACCTGAAGGTGGTGGACCACCGGGCGCTCCAGACCCGGCACCAGAGGATCAAGGAGCCGGTAAAGGTTCCAGTCCCTTCCGGGGATTAATCTCCAAGAGCCGCCCAGACAGGCGGCTACGGTTTTTAAGCTTGAATGGGTTGCGATCCTATGACCAGGCGCAGTTATTTTTCCGGGGCACCCGCCTCGATCCAGGCCTTGACCAATGCCAATTCATCGGGGCTCAAGTTGGCGAAATGCTTTGTGCTTTGGATCTGCACCAGGAGGCTCTGGGCAGAATCGCCGGGCGTGATCACGGCTCCATCCTTGCCGCCTTTCATCACGGAAGCGTAGGTGCTCAGGTCCAGCCCACCGGTGAGGGTCGGGGCGTTATGACAGGCAACGCAGTGGGCGCTGAAGACCGATTGGACGTTGGCGTTGAAAGTCGGTGTACCGGCGATCGGCGCCAGGGTGGGCGCGGGGGTCGGCGGGGGCAGCTGGGACTGAAGGATCGTGCGCAGCGAGGGCGCATCAAAACCGGCGTAGGTGAATACCGTTCCGTGGCAGGCACTATTCGAGCAGAACGAGGTGTTGGATGTGCCGCCGGCATCGCCGGTGGTATGGCAGTTCGCGCACGTCGCATTGAAGGCGTCGTGATGCAGGCTGATCCAGTTGGGGTTGAGGTGCGATTGCGGCTCCGGGCCGCGGCTGATCTCGATCTTGGTCACGAAGTCCTTGGAGGCGGCCACCACCGGAATCGAGTGACACAGGTTGCACTCCAGGCGGATGGCCTCCTGCTTGCTGTTCATGTGCTTCCCATCGTGACAGCGGAAACAGCCGGGAGAATTGATGTGGCCGAGGTTGTTCGGATACGTGGTCCAATCCACCTTCTGATCGCTGAACACTGTCAGATTATAAATGCCCTGCAGTTCAGTGATCGCCGATTTAATTAAATCCTTGTTATTGAAATAAAAATCACTGTAGTACTGCTGATAATAATTTTCCAGACCTGCGATACCGTTCATGGCGAGTTGTTGGGATCCATAGGATACGGTCAAGACTTCTACAGCCTTCAACCGGATATCTGGGATTTTGGGAGAGATCAGACCGGATGCCATGGCGCTGTCCACCGAGTCGGCTGGCGGGGAAAATTTGTGCGTCACGCGGTTATGGCAGGTAATACAGTCGACCGTCTTCAATTGGCGTGGGTCGATCTTGGCAGGATCGATTTTGGATTCGGTATCAACGTAATCCGTGGTCGTACCGTCGGCGTTATGTACGCGCACGAAAGGGATAGTCTGGCTCAAGGGATCGGTGGTGTAATATTCGACCTTACTCATGACGTGCCAGTGGATACCCAATCCCGTTTCATCCGGCATGACGCCTCCGCCCGTTTTCATCACCAGGTAAGTGCTGAGAGGCGTATTGTTGCGGTCGGGCAGAAAATGGTTGATAACGATTAGTTTATTGCCAGAGAAGGCCTCGGGCTGATGGCATTTCTCACAGGTCTCACGGGCCGGGCGCGTGCGGCTGGCGCGGATCGGGAACTGATAGGTGTGGAAGACCATGGAGACCACTTCGTGCACATCTTCGGTCTTGCGGGCGAACTGGCTCCCCAGGAGACTGCGGCCGATGTGGCATTCGGTACAATACACATTGGCATGAGGGGAAACGATGTAGGTGGCGTTTTGCGGAGGCATGGTATGGCAGGTGGTGCCGCAAAACCCGGGCAAATTGGAATACTCCCAGCCGTATGTCCCGCCGGTGAAAAGGATCACCGCCAGAATGCCCAGGACGGCATAAGGCAGGATCTTGATCCAACGTGGAGAGCCGCTGGGCGGAAAAAAGAACTGTTTAATCCCCTTCGTCACCCGTGTGATCATTACGGCGACCTCCTAAGAGCAGAATAAAATCCTCGGGTTCTCAGGTTGGCCCCGAAGCAGATACCCGAGGGCGCCGGCTATTTTTCGGGGGCGTTGGCCGTGATCCATTGTATCACCAGGGCCAACTCATCGGAGGAGAGCTCGACGGAATGCCCGCCGGCCTGCTGGATTTGGACGAGCTTGCTGTTGGCGGCGTCGCCAGGGAGAATGATCTTGCCGTCCTGGGCGCCCTTCATCACGTCGGCATACGTGGCGAATGAGAGCCCGTTGGTCGCCAGGGCCGCGCCGTGGCACAACCCGCACTTGGACTGTAAAAGGACGCCGATCGATCCGTCCCAGGTCAATGGACCGCCTGGAATAGCGGCGGAGGTTGGGGTGGGCAGCGAGGTAGGCAACGGGGTGGGGGTCTGGGGTACATAAACTACCACGGGGGTTGAAAACGGCGAAACGGTGGTGATGGCGGTCTTTTCCCCGTTGACAAACCCGTAGATGCCGAGGAGCATGGCGAGCGCCAGGATGGAGGCGATTGGATAGTAGATTGTCCGGCGTTTGCGCAGCGCCTTCGGGTTGACAGGTCGCTCGGCGAGGCCTGCTTTGATATCAGCCAGCTCCAGCGGGTGCTCGTGGAGCATCTCCTCCTCGGTCTGCTTTCCGGTCCACATTGCTTTATTAAAGCGCCGAAAATGAACCCCGTACATATGCCAGATCACGATTGCCATGACCGCCAGGAAGGCCTCCCCTCCGTGGGCGGCCTTGGCGGCCGGGATGAATTCGCCGGAGAGGATTTTGGTCGTGGCGATGGGATTCCACATCATAAAGCCGGTCAAGCCCATGATGAGAATACCCCAGATCAAAGCCCAGTATTCGACCTTCTCCTCGAAGGTATAGCGCCCCATCTGCGGTCGGCTCTTGAATATGCCCACATTGTATAGAAGAGCCTGCAGGGCGTCCTTGACATCCTTGAAGCCTGGGAGCATGGTCAGGCGGACGCGGCGGACGAAGATTTTGTAGCCGATATCGACGGTGTGGTAGACCGCCAGGAGCATCAGCACGACGGCAGAGGTGTGGTGGATCAGGCGGGTCGTCTCAATGCCGCCAAAGAACCTGATCATGGCCTGCGCCCAGTCGGCGGCTGCATACTTCTGCGGCAGGCCGGTAATTCCAAGCAGGGTGAAGGAGGTCAGCAGGAGCGCATGGGCAACACGCTGGGGCCAGTGAAAGCGCTCATATTGGCGCGGGGCCGCTTGTGACCGGCGACGCGATCCATTCGCCTTTCGAGGGGTCTGTTTCGCCGTCGGCCGCGCTGGTTTCCTGGGTTTCCTGGTTGGGCTCATGCGTGCTTTGCTCCTTTGCGGCGATCGATCAGCCGCCGGACGATATCGCTGATCACAAAGATCGCCATACCGCCGATGACGGTCGGAATGAAGATTTTATAGAACAGGTTCACGTAATAAACGAGCGAGTCATGGGTCGGGCTGGGAATGTAGTGGCTCATCCAGGCTGCCGGGAAATTAGCGCTGGCGTCCGGGTGGCAGCGCTGGCAGACCTTCAACAGGTTCTGCTTCATTTCAAGGCCGTAGACCGGGTCGTCAACCCGCTTAATATTGTGGACTCCATGGCAATCAAAACAAACCGGCTTGTTGGTGGCCTGGTCGGGCGAGGTCTTTTCGAACAGGGTCACGGTCGTCCCATGGAAGTCGGCCACGTAGGTATTCAACACCTGCGTGGAGATGCTGTATTTGCTCATGATGGCGGGGTCGGTGTGGCACTTGGCACAGATTTGCGGTGATTTAAGCTTGAAGGCGGCCGTGGTCGGATCTTCGATGCTATGCACGCCGTGACAGTCGATGCAGGTGGGGACGTCCGGGTTGCCATTCCCGATTAGCGCGGAACCGTGGACGCTGTTTTTATACTGGTCGTAGATCGTGCTGTGGCAGCGGGCGCAGACGGTGGGGATCGAGACGCGAGCCTCCGGCAGGACATGACCGGCGGAATCGGTCAGCTGCGTCTGGGTATGGGGATTGTGGCAGTCGGTGCAGATGGCCGCATTGGTATTGCCTGCGGCCAGCGCCTTCTGGTGGACGGAGTCGAGGGTCAGGTTGTATTGTTTTTCGTGGCAGGTCTTACAGATGGTATAGAACTGCAGGGAGACATCCCGCAGGTTTTGCGCTTTCGGGTCGGGGTGGGGGAAGCTCGTGATGGTCGTGTGGCAGTCAGTGCAATTAAGGCCCTTGTGCACCGAATCAGAAAAATGGTTTTTATCGATGGTCAGTACGAGCAATTCCCCGCTGGGGAGGGAGCGAGTCAGGTCCGGTTTATTATGGCAGGAGAGGCAGGCATCATTGTCCGCCGCCTGGTGTATGGTCAATCCCGGCTGCGCAACAGGCGGCGTGACTGCAGCTGCCGGCTGCGCCATTCCTGCCAGGGCTAAAGTCAACAATCCGATTCCCAGGGCGAAAACCAGGACTTTCAGGAAAAAGACGCTTTTATCCTTACTCATTACCTTCTCCTGTTAACAAAAATCCGGGAAGTAACCATAGCCGATCATAGGCATGAATAATGGCTTTGAAATGAATATGCGGGCTCCTCAGGCTAAGCGGGGACAGCTTGGCCGTCCCCGCTTAGCTTGTTTGGTTGTGACGCTTACTGGCGCGTGGTTGTGCAGATGTCTGCGTCAATTGTTCCGCTGATGCCGATCAAGACCCGGATCGTGGACATCAGACATCCAGGCGGCTTGGTTTGTCAAACGGTCCCTGTTATTTCAAGGCGGCTAATGACGCATCCATCAGGGCATTGGCGTAAGGCATGTTGTGAACGCCGTGACTCTTGTCTTCGGTAACCAAGAGGTAGTTCCACAGGGCACCCGCTTTCGCCGCGGGGAAATTCCCGACAACGGGAGCGCCTGTTTTATCGAGCAGGCCGGCTTTTGTCAGCGCGGCTTTGAGCGCAGCCACCTTGGCATCCAGCGCGGTCACCGCGCCTTTCATGTCGAAGTTTGAGGCACCGGCGTGGCAGGTTTGGCAGTTCGCCACGTTGGGTGTGAAGGTGTGGTTGGCAGCATCGCCTCCCATATGGCAGGCCACACAGGTGTCCTTGACCGTCAAGTAGTGTGGGCTGGGAGCGCCGGCAACGTCTGGGGAGCCACCGACACCGAGCAGCATGTCGCTCTCCGGTCCGTGGTGCGCGCCCCAATGGGTGCTGTCGACCTTGATCGTGCCATCTGCCGCGGCTGCGGGAATTGCCGTACGTCCCTGATGGCAGTTGGCGCACAGGTTGCCCTTGCCGCCATCGTAGCTAACGCCCTGAAGGGCATACAGGGGAACCGCGGCGGTGGTTTCCAGAGCGAAGTCATCCTTGGTGTAGGTGGTGTGGATCTGATGGCAGGTGCGGCAATCGATGCGGGTCGGATTCGCATATACGGTCGTAAACTTGTCCGGGTTTGTGACTCCAGCTGCAATACGATCGCTAAAGCCTACACCGGTGTGGCACCCGGTGCAGGTGGACCTGCTGCCCGCAATACCGAAGGCGTCACCGGTGGCATGAACGGAAGTGGCATAGGAAGTTGCCGGGCCATCGATCAGCGTGGTGTCATTGTGGCACTGAGTACAGGATAACTCAGATGCTTTCGGCGCTGCTCCCGCCGGGCCGGCAGGACCTACCGGGCCAGCCGGACCTGCCGGCCCAGCCGGACCGGGAGCACCCGCGCAGGCCGCCAGGAAGAAAAGGGCGAGGATCGACACACCTGCGAGAACCATTGTTTTTTTAATGGACATTGATGCATTCTCCTTCTAAGTTGTAGTGGAAGGTTATCCAAGAAATCAAATCAGGAAAATCGAAGATCTTTAAGCCACCTCCTACTGTAGTGATATACCCAATATAGGGTTGGGGATAAAACACCACATATTGGGTTTATATCCCCAAGTAACATTAAAAACAAGTGAAAATCGGGACAAAGTTACGTGACATATGTCACTATCTTTCGGTGATGTTCTACGAAATCCTCCCATGGGTCTTGGTGTAAAATACCCAATGAGGAGTAGAAAATGCCCGGCCAGCCGGTCGATCAATTATTGATCCTTGTCTTTTTTATCTACGGCTTGGCTTTCTTCGGAATGGGCTTGACCCTGGCTTTGGAGTCCGAACGCTTCCCGGCGCTGACGCAGGCCCGTCTCCTGCGTCCCCTGGCGGCATTCGGCATGATCCATGGGACCCACGAGTGGCTGGAATCATATTTAATGCAATCCGAGCTTGGGCACATCCAGTTGCCCGGGTGGCTGCCCTGGTTGCGCCTGGGGCTCCTGATCGCCTCCTTTTGCTCCCTGATGTTCTATGGGAGCATGACCCTCCTTCAACATCCCATAAAGCCGCAAGGAAACCAGTTCATCGGCCTGGGCATACTTGGGTTGTATTATCTGGGAATCCTCACCAGCACATTCCTGACCTACCGTTCAGGAACAATCCCCTGGCAGGACCTGCTCGACGGACTGACCCGCTACCTGTTCGCCGTACCCGGTGCAGTTCTCGCCGCCCTGGCACTGCGTGCGGAAGCACTGGAGGCACGCCTGCAAGGTCAACGCCAGATCACGGTTTTTCTGACCTGGGCAGCAGCCGGGTTCGGGTTATATAGCCTGACGCAGGTATTCGTCCCACCCCTGGATATGTTCCCGGCCCGGGTTTTGAACACCGTTTCTTTCCGAGCGTTTACGGGGTTTCCGATCCAGATTGTGCGGACGATTGCCGCCGTAATCATCACGATCAGTCTGCTGCGCGCCACGCAGGTCAAGGAGAAAGAGCGACAACGCCAACTGATCGCGGTCCAAAATGAACGTCTTGAGGCGTTGGAACGCATCCGGGAGGAGTTGACGAATCGCGAAAGTATGCGCCGCGAACTGCTCCGCCACACCGTGCAGGCCCAAGAAGAGGAAAGGGCGCGGATCGCCCGCGAACTCCATGATGAGACCTCCCAGGTTTTAACCGCCTTCACCCTCGACTTGGCCACCTTGAGTAAAACAGTTTCCAGGCAGCCGGGCGTGAAGGAGCTGGTGGAGCGGCTGAAAGCCCTCAGCAAGCAAATGTCCCAGGCGCTCTATCACCTAGTGCATGACCTTCGTCCCGCCCAGTTGGATGATCTGGGCTTGATCCCGGCTTTGGAATACCTCAAGGAGGACAGCCTTTCGAAAGGGTTGGCCGTCTCGATCACCGTTGAGGGCAAGCCGCGCCGGCTCGATCCAACCGTCGAGACGGTCCTCTTCCGGGTGGCTCAAGAAGCGCTGACGAATACCGTTCGGCACGCTCATACGGACCAGGCCGGGATGTGCTTGTGCTATAAGACCCAAGAAGTTATTTTACGTGTCGCGGATTCCGGCTCAGGTTTCAACCCCGTGGAATCGTTCATCCCCCCACGCGGCTGGGGCCTGGCCGGCATGCGCGAGCGCGTCGAATCGGTCAGTGGTGAGTTGCACATCGATTCGACCCCTGATCAGGGAACAACCGTCGAAGTGGTGATTCCCGTCTTTGACATCCTTCCCTAGAAATCAGCAGGATGATAACTATGAAGAAGATACGACTGATGCTGGTGGATGATCACGACGTCGTGCGCGTCGGCCTGAAAACCTTCTTGCAGACCCAGGAGGATTTTGAAGTCGTTGCAGAGGCCCGCAACGGCGAGGAGGCGGTCAGCCGCGCCCTGGAAACCCATCCCGATGTCATCTTGATGGATATCACCATGCCTGAGATGGACGGCCTGGAGGCCACCCGGCGGCTGCGCGTCCTGTGTCCCACTTGCCAGGTCCTGGCGCTGACCGTGCATGACGACAAGCAATACTTCATGCAGATGTTGGCAGCGGGCGCTTCGGGCTATATCACCAAGCAGGCTGCCGCGGACGATCTGGTGGCAGCCATCCATGCGATCGCCTCCGGCAGCGTCTTCCTGCAGCCGGCGCTCGCCCGCTGGCTGCTGGAGGATTACCAGCGCCTTGCAAACCAGGCAGGCTCCAAGCCCCCGGTCGCGGAAGGGGGCAAAGGGGAGGCCGTCGTCGGTCTGGAGGCGCTCAGCCTGCGCGAGCGCCAGGTCCTGGAACTGGTGGCTCATGGTTTGAACAATTCCCAGATGGGCCAGCAGTTGAAGCTCAGCCCGAAGACCATTGCCCGCCATCGTGAGCGCATCATGAGCAAGCTCAGCATGCACTCGCGCACCGAGCTGGTCAAGTTTGCCATTCGCACCGGTCTGGTGCAGTTAAATTAGCAGCTCATAGGGTGTTCTCACCCATCTTTAATCTGGATATGTAAAATTGGATTACACTTCATTCAGCACAATTTATGGAGGCTCTTGATGCAAACACCATCAAAAAATACCCTGACGGGTCGGGTCAAATTCCTCATCGGTGGTCTGCTGATCCTGGCGGCGGTCGTATATCTGATCATTTCTTCAACGAAGGCCAGCGCCGAGTATTTTATGACCGTCGACGAACTGCAGGCCAGAGGCCAGGCCGCGGTCGGGCAAAACCTGCGCATCTCCGGTGCGGTCCTCGGCAGCTCCATCCAGTACGATCCCGAGACGCTCAATCTGACCTTTGAAGTCGCCCAGGTGCCGGGTGACAACGCCACGATCGCAGCCCAGGGCGGGCTGGCGGTCGTCCTGCACAAGGCTGTCACGGACCCGACGCGTGCCCACCTGAGCGTCGTCTACCATGGTCCCAAGCCGGATTTGTTGCGCGACGAAGCCCAGGCGATCATGACCGGGCATCTCGGCGCAGACGGTGCCTTCCACGCCGACGAACTCCTGCTGAAGTGCCCGACCAAGTACCAGCAAGCCGTGCCCAGCCAGGTCGTTGGGAGCGGCACCTAGGTCGCGCAGAATTACGCTGATGCGCCCTCCTTCCAGCTCGTCGTCTCACGGCCCGGGGCGAGGGATGAAAGTCCAAAGGAGCCTTCATGCTAGCCGATTTTGGTTTCGGTGTTCTGGTCTTGACTTTCCTGGTGGCCCTCTTCGGCATCGCCGCCGGCATTTATGGGTATTCTAAAAAAGAAGGCCGCTGGGTGGAAAGCGCCCGGCGCGCCATGCTGCTGACCTTCCCACTGGTCACGCTGGGGGTTCTTTCCCTGGTCTTCCTGCTCGTCAGCGGCCATTATGAAATTAAATACGTGTATGAAGTAACCAGCAGCACAATGCCGCTGTATCTCAAGGTGACCGCCCTGTGGGGCGGGCAAGCCGGATCGCTGCTCTTCTGGTCCTGGCTGATGTCGGCTTTTGCTTCGGCGGTCATGCTGCGCCAATGGGACCGCGACCGGGAATTCCTGCCCTGGGTGGCCGTCGTGACGGGAGCCACGCTGGCGTTCTTCCTGTCCCTCAGCCTGTTTTTCGAAAATCCCTTCGCCCGCTGGTGGCAGACCGCCTCCGGGGAAGTGGGGGCGATGTTCCAATCCGCCGGCGCCACCCCGCTGGTCCCTCCGGACGGCGCGGGCCTGAACCCGCTGCTGCGCCACCCCGGCATGATTATCCACCCTCCGATGCTCTACCTCGGTTTCGTTTCATTCGTCATCCCGTTCTCCTTTGCCATCGCCGCCCTGGTCACCGGCCGGACGGACGACCGCTGGATCCGCATCACCCGCCGCTGGGCGTTGTGGGCCTGGCTGTTCCTTTCGTGCGGGCTGGTGCTCGGCATGTGGTGGGCCTATGACGTGCTCGGCTGGGGCGGTTATTGGGGCTGGGATCCGGTCGAGATCGCCGCTCTGATGCCCTGGCTGGTGGGCCTGCCGTTTTTGCACACGGTCATGATCCAGGAAAAGCGCGGCATGTTCAAGCGCCTGAACATGGTCCTGATCATCCTGACCTACGTGATGGTCATCTTTGGGACGTTCCTGACCCGCTCCGGTGTGCTTTCCTCGGTGCATGCCTTTGCGGAGAGCGCCATCGGCCCGATGTTCTTCATTTTCATTGGTTTTACCCTGATCGCTTCGATATCCCTGTTGATCCACCGCTGGGAGGGATTGAAGTCGGAAGTGCCGCTCGAGTCCACTTCCCTGCTCTCGCGCGAGGCCCTCTTTCTACTGGCTGCGGTCCTGTTCGGGGTGATCTTCATCGTTTGTTTCTCCGGGGTGGTCTTCCCGCTCGCTTCGGAAGCCGTGGTCAACCAGCAGATCACCGTCGGCCCGCCGTGGTACAAGCACATCGTCGGGCCGTTTTTCGCCGGTCTCCTGCTGCTGATGGGTGTGACCCCGTTATCGTCCTGGACCTATGGAACCCTCAAGATGATCGGCCGTTCTGCCTGGAAGCCGGCCGTGCCGGCTCTGGTGGTGCCGGTCGTCCTGCTCGTCACGGGGATGCGGGACGTGGTCGCCCTGGTCGGCTTCACCCTGGCGCCTTTTGCCGTCTGCGTGACCCTGTATGAGTTCGGACGCGGGGCGGCTGCCCGCGCCCGCAGCCAGGGCGAGAATCTCGTGGTCGCCCTGTGGCGGCTGGTCGGACGCAACCGCCGCCGCTACGGAGGCTACATCATCCATATCGCCATGGTCATGATGGCCCTGGCCATCCTGGGCATCGAGCTCTTCCAGACCACCACCCAGCGGAGCCTGGCGACGGGCGAATCGATCCAGCTGAACGGTTACACCATCCGCTACGACTCGCTCGCCCAATTCACCTACACCGACGGGCGGATGGTCACGCGGGCGGTGATGAGCGTGTTCAAGGACGGCAAATTCCTGGGCGAGCTCTATCCCCGCTACGACCTCTTCCCCGACGGCCAGCCGATGACCATCCCGGCCATCCGCAGCACCCTGGCCGACGACCTGTATATCGTGCTGGTCAACTGGGAAAACATCTCGGTTTTGCAGACGCCCTTCAAGGTCTTCCATAATCCGCTGGTCAGCTGGCTTTGGCTCGGCAGTTTGGTCTTCATTTTCGGCACCCTGGTTGCCGCCTGGCCCGATAAGGACCCGGTCGCGGTTCCGGCGACGATGAAGGCCGGCTATGGCACCAGCCCGGCGAATTAATTGACGATTGTCGATTGACGATTGGATTTTGATGAAGCGCTCTTTTTTGGTTCTCATCCTCCTCTTGGTGCTGGGAGCGGCTTGGGCCGGCAGCGCCTCCGCTCAGCAGCCGACGCCCTCGGACGATCAGGTCAATGCCATCGCCCGGCAGTTATTTTGCCCGGTGTGCCAGAACACGCCGCTCGACGTCTGCCCGACCGAGGCCTGCCACCAGTGGCGCGAGCTCATCCGACAGATGCTGGCCGAGGGGAAGTCGGAGGCTTACATCAAGCAGTATTTCGTGGACAATTACGGGGCGCGTGTGCTCTCCGAGCCTCCCCAGGTGGGTTTCAACTGGCTGATCTATATCGTTCCGCCTGTCGCCTTCCTGGCCGGGGTATTCCTGCTCTACCGGGCGTACCGGACCTGGCCGCGCATGCAAAAAGAATCGGCTCCCGAGTCCGGCTCCGCCCCCGCCGCGAAGGATGAGTACGTCGACCGGCTGGAGGAAGAGCTGCGCAAGCGGAGATGAAGGATTTATAGGATGTCGCAGAACACACAACCTGCCTCTGCCTCCCGGCGACGCCCGGTCCCGCTCTGGGCCCAGATCATTGTCTGGGTTGGCTTGCTGGCCCTGCTGGCCTTGATCGGGGTGAGCGTGGCCAGGTCGCAGCACAAGATCATCGGCGTGGGCTCATCGGTGCCGGACTTCAACCTGACCCTGTTCGACCGCTATGGTTACGGCGACAGGACGGCGGTCAAGCTCTCCGACCTGCATGGCAAGGTGGTCCTGGTCAACTTCTGGGCCTCCTGGTGCGTACCCTGCGAGAGCGAAGCCGCTTTCCTGGAGTCGGCCTGGCGCTCCTACCAGCGTTCCGGGAAGGTGGTCTTCCTGGGCGTGGATTACGTCGATACCCCGGCAGAGGCGCTCTCCTACCTGGCGAAATTCGGCATCTCTTATCCCAACGGGCCTGACCTGCAGACGCGCATCTCACAGATTTTCAACCGCAGCCTGGGCGTGCCGGAGACTTACGTCATCGACCAGAAGGGCGTGCTGCGTTCCGTCCAGATCGGCCCGTTCCAGTCCGCCGACCAGATCCAGGCCGTCCTCGATCCGCTGCTGGCCGGAAAGTAGACCATGGACCTGGGTGCGATCTTTCTCCTTCTGGCAGTCATCCTGCTCGTGGCCCTGTTCGTGGCCCAGCCGTTGGGCCGGCGCCAGCGGCGCCTGACCGAGGCGGAGCACGCCCTGTCGGCCCTGCTGGCAGAGCGCGACCGTGTGTTGAATGCCCTGGAGGAACTCGACTTCGATTACGGCCTCGGCAAGATCCCGGCGGAGAATTATCCATCTCAACGCACTGCGCTGGTGCAACGCGGGGCCGAGGTGCTGCGTCAGATCGACACGCTCACTCCCATTCGGACCACAGTGGATTTACCGGAGGACCGTCTCGAAGCGGCCGTCAGTGCACGGCGGGAAGCCGTGAAGCCCGAGCCAGCATCCTCCAGCCTCACGAACGACGATCTCGAGGACCTGATCGCCAGGCGTCGTTCGGGGCGCAGAGAGAAGGCTGCCGGTTTCTGCCCCCAATGCGGCAAGCCGGTGTTGAAGTCCGATCGCTTCTGCCCGTCCTGCGGTCACGCCTTGTAAGCATGCGCTCCGAATGGCAGGATTGAATTCGACGAATACCCGGCCGTCCTCTAAGCCAATATCGTGTTTGAGGGTTCATGAATCACAGACCGCCCCATATTGAATTCAGGAATTAAACATGAAATTTTGTTGGCTGGCACTTGTCGCTTTACTTTCCGTCGGGCTGGCGGCCTGCAGCTTGACCCTTGCAGAGGACATCACCCCTCCGCCGGGTTATCTTTCGCCGACCCCGCCGCCCACAACGGGGCCGCTCTATCCTCCCGCCCCGCCTTCCCCGCAGCGCGGCGCAGCGCTTTACGTCCAGGACTGCCAGCCCTGCCACGGGGAGAAGGGCCTGGGGAACGGGCCGCTGGCGGGACAGATGCCGGTTTCCGTCCCGGCAATCAGCCTGCGGGAAGTGGAAAGCCAGTTCACTCCTGCCGACTGGTACACGGTCGTCTCGCAAGGGAATCTTAACAAGGGCATGCCGCCTTTCACCCGCCTCACTCCACAGGAGCGCTGGGACGTGCTGTCTTACGTCTACTCGCTGAGCCTCACCAGCGGTCAGATCCAGCGCGGCGCGACGGTGTACGCCGACCAGTGTGCCTCCTGCCACGGGACCGGCGGGCGCGGCGACGGCCCGCAGGTGGTCGGCCTGAGTCCCGCTCCGAAGGATTTCACCGACCGGCAGTATATGTCCCTGGTTACCGACGGCGGTCTTTATCGCTCGATTGCCGATGGCGTCGCCCCGGGGATGAAGGCCTTCGCCAATCAGCTGAGCGCCGACGATATCTGGGCGCTGG
>Ga0335070_10001679_pt1 | contig 25700 bp, 20 predicted proteins | sample Lox_Sample_13_FD_206722 | JGI IMG/M metagenome (GOLD analysis project Ga0335070, IMG submission 206722) | Soil microbial communities from Loxahatchee National Wildlife Refuge, Florida, United States - Lox_Sample_1.3 | ecosystem: Environmental > Terrestrial > Soil > Wetlands | place: USA...
CGCAGGAGATGCTGACCCGGCCAAAGTCGGCCCGCCTGGCCGCCTTCCTGGATGCCGTCATCCACAAGTGAGCGCGGGGGGACGCAAGACGGTACCCGTGAATTGTCCGGGCTAGAACTCTACCCCCTGGGAGGCGAGTACCTTCCGGATCGCAGGCGGCTCGAGCTCCGCCGGCGCTTTCCCCTGTGCCAGCGCGAGCGCCGCCGCCACGCCCGCCGCCTGCCCCGTGGCGGAGCATACCGGGATCAGGCGTAGTTGCCCCAGGATCCCATCCTCGGCCGAGAGGCACCGGCCCGCCACGACGAGATTCTCCACCCCCTGGGGCAGAAGCGCCCCGAACGGGATCCGCATCGCGTCGTGGGCATACGGCTTGGCGACGGTGTCCGGGCCTTCGCTGGCCCGGACGTCCCGAGCGGACGGCATGACATGGCCCACGATCTGCCGCGTGGCGCGGACGCCTACCTGGGTGGCCGTGTACTCGATGCGGGCCTTCTCGAAGCCGGGCACCTTGGCGATCAGGTATGCCGCCAGCGCCATGGCGTGGTCGCGGGTGACCATCTCCGCCCGGGTCAACTCCACGGGATCGGTGCCGTCGATCCCGGGGAGATTTCCCGACCAGACGTTGATCTCGTCGTCGTACACCAGTTGGGCGGCGTTGACGCCGGGCGCGCCGAAATCGGTGTCCGTCCCCAGCGTGAACTTGATGTCACCCCGCCCGATGGCTTCCTTGACCAGGTCTCGCAGCCGCCCCAGGTTCCCGATGCGCGAGAGCACCCGCTTGGTGTCCACCCCCACCATGTTGAACATCAGCGTCATGGGCTTGCGGAGGAGCCGGAAGGGGGCACCGGCGTGGAAGCTGAGGTCGGCATCCCCGCTGGCGTCCACCAGGGCGCGGCAGCGGATCGCCTGCCGTCCCGCCTTGGTCTCGGTGAGCACGCCGATGATTCGCCTCCCCTCGCGGGCCACCCCCGCCACCAGGGTATGTAGCTGGAGCGTGACGGCCGCTTCGCGGAGCATGGTCTGCAGCTCGTACTTCACGAACTCGGGATCGATGGCGTGCATGCCCAGGGTGTCGAACTCCTCGCCGGAGTCCCGGCACGGGACGTAGACGCCCCTGCCCCGCAGCCGCTCGCCGATCTCCCGGTTGATCCCGTTATCCAGGGGCGGCGTCGTGATCACGAGGCCTCCGGTGGCCAGGCCCCCCAGGAACCCGTACCGCTCGAGGAGCAGGACCCTGGCCCCCAGCCGGGCGGCGCAGACGGCTGCGGCGACTCCCGCGAATCCACCCCCGCAGACGAGCAGGTCGGTCTCGGCGACGACCGGCGTGTGTCGTTCCGGCTCCCGGATATGGTCCATGACAGGCTCCTTCGGTTGGGTACAGGACGCGGGACTCGCGGCCGCCAGGAGGGAACGCGCTCCTGCGACTTGTCGCGGACGAGCGCGGCTCGCCCCGCCGCCTCACGGACGCTAGCATCGCCCTCCGGCTGGGTCAAGGGGAAGCCGGACCGCCGGCCTGCACTCGCTTCGCCGCGGTAGAGAGGCCCTCCCCGCAGGACGGCCAATCCCTGCCCGCGTGCAATGGCTGCCCCGGCCGGCGGTGAGGGCTTTCCCCTTGACTCCCGAGGGGCGATGGGCCCACACTGCGGGGCGGTCGGAGGGCGGCTCACCCCGGGGAGTTCGCAGCTCACGTCACAACCGAAGCTGCCTGCCGGGCGCACAGACGACCCCACGGCCGGCGCGCTGGTCCCCACCCTCTCTGCCCCATCCAGATCGCGAGACCGCGGTTCATGTCCGATCCGCTGCGACGTGGAGGATGCCATGTGGCCGACATTGCTCGTTGCCTGTCTCCTGCTCGCCCTGGGCTCGTCCCCGCCAGCCTTGGGCCAGACCCCCGGCGCCCCGGCGAAGGCACCCGCTGCCGCGCCCGCCGCGCCTGAAGATCCGCTGGGCCGGGAGAGTCCCCGCGGAACGGTGCTGGGCTTCATCAAGGCGGCTGCAGCCGAGAATTACGGACGCGCCGCGCAGTACCTGGATGCCCGCAGATCGCCCGCGGCCGCCGAGGAGCTGGCCCAGCAGCTCAAGGCGGTCCTCGACCGCAGACTCTCGACGGCAGACATCGACCTGCTGAGCACAAGGCCCGAGGGCAACCTGGACGACGACCTGCCACCGAACCTGGAGCGCGTGGGCGAGGTCAAGGGAAACGGGGGCTCGGTGGAGATCCTACTGGAGCGCGTCCAGCGCGGGGGCGGCCCGCCGATCTGGCTGTTCTCCGGCAAGACCTTGAGAGCCGTGCCCGCGCTCTACGATGAGATCCGCCCCTTCTGGTTCGAGCGCTTCATGCCGCAGGAGGTCCGCGACTTTCGCCTCCTGGACCTTGCGCTCTGGCAATGGATCGCCCTCGGGCTGGCCGTCCCCCTCGTTCTCGGACTGACCTGGATCTTGAGCCACCTGCTGTTCCGGATCCTCCGTCCCCTGCTGTTCCGGCTGACCGGGGAGCGGGGGGATGCCCACCTGGCAAGAGTGACGGCGCCTGTCCGGCTTCTGGCCCTGGCCCTGGCCATCGGCTTGTGGCTCTCCTTCACCAGCCTTCCGCTCCTCACCCGGTTCTTCTGGGCCCGCGTGGCCGCCGCCGTTGCCCTCGTCGGATTGACCTGGCTCCTTGTCCGGCTCGTCGACGTCGTCGCGGAGCTGACGCAAACGCACCTCCGACACATCAATCAGCCGGCCAGGATCGCCGTCGCCCACCTCATCCGGCGACTGATCAAGGTCGGCGTGATCTTCCTGGGGGCCCTGGCCCTGCTCTACCTGGCGAACCTCGACCTGACCGCAGCCCTCGCCGGCCTCGGCATCGGCGGGATCGCCGTCGCATTTGCCGCCCAGAAGACGCTAGAGAACCTCCTAGGCGGGGTCCTGATCATCACGGATCAGCCCATCCGGGTGGGGGACTTCTGCAAGATCGGCAATGTCCAGGGCACGGTCGAAGACATTGGATTGCGCTCGACCCGGATCCGGACGATGGACCGGACCGTGGTGAGCGTCCCCAACGGGCAGATGGCCGCCGAGAATCTCGAGAACTTCGGGGTCCGGGACAAGATCTGGTTCCGGCCGACGCTGCTCCTGCGGTACGAGACGACCGCGGACCAGCTCCGCTACGTGCTGGCGGAGATCCGGCGATTGCTCTACGCTCACCCCATGGTAGAGAGCCGGTCCGCCCGGATCCGGTTCGTTCGTTTCTCCGCCTCGTCGCTGGACCTGGAGATCTTTGCCTACATCCTGACCAGCGATTACAACCGGTTCCTGGAGGTGCAGGAGGATCTCCTGCTCCGCATCATGGACATCGTCGAGTCGAGCGGCACGGCCTTCGCCTTCCCGTCCCAGATCGCCTACTTCACCAGGGATCGCGGCTTCGACGAGACCAAACGCCAGAGGGCGATCGAGACCGTCAAGCGGTGGCGCGAGGCGCAGGAGCTTCCCTTCCCGGATTTCCCGCCCGAGCGAATCGTCGAGGTGGAGAACACGCTCGAGTACCCGCCGCCGGAGTCAGCTCTGCGCAAGCAGGGCCGGACCCCCTAGCCCGGATTATTCACCAAGGGCTCGTGAATAATCCGGGCTAGTCTTCCACCGCCTCGAGGCTCCCCGTCTCGAAGGAGCGGATCACGGCGTCCGTGACGCGCGCCAGCCAGAGGCCGTCCTCCCCGGTGGCGGCCGGCGTGCGCGTGCCCGACACCTCGTCGGCAAAGGCCTCGATCTCGCGCTGGTACAGGTTCTGCCGCGGGAACTCCCGCTCCTCGGACCCGTCCGCGGTCTTCACCGTCAGCCGGTCCGCGGGCCCCCAGCGGAGGGGGCCCGTCGCCAGCATCCCGCGGGTCCCGAAGAGCTGCAGGTCGTTGGTCCCGATCGGGAGGCCGCGGCCGCAGCGGATTGCCGCCTGGCATCCACCGGCAAACTCCAGGACGACGGTGGCGCCCTCCTCGGGCTGGCCCGTTGCCCGCTGCGGGAACGCCAGGCCGAAGACCCGCGCGATGGGTTCCCCGACGATCCAGCGGACGAAGTCGATGGCGTGCACCCCGAGACCCCCCAGCACCCCGGACCCCGCCGTGGCCAGATCCGCCTGCCATGGGGAGTACCGGCTCCGCATTGGGCCGTAGCGCTGGACCGAGACCTCGCGCACGGCACCCAGGCGGCCCTCGCGCACCACGGCCGCCGCTGCCTGGAGGACCTCCTGGAAGCGGCACTGGAGGCCCACGCGCAGGAGGACCCCCGCCCGCCGGCCGGCGTCCACCATCGCCGCGCACTCCGCCGCCGTCAGCCCCATGGGCTTCTCGCACAGGACGTGCTTCCCCGCCGCGGCAGCGGCCAGCACGACCGGGTGGTGCAGGTGGTTCGGCGTGGCGACGAAGACCGCCTCCACCTGGGGGTCCCGGACCAGCTCCTGGTACGAGGCGTGGGCACGCGGGACCCCGCGCCGCCCGGCGAACTCCCGGGCGCGGTCCTCGGTCCGGCCGGCGCAGGCCACCAGCCGCCCGTTGCGGGACGCCGCGAATGCCCCGGCCAGATGCTCCTCGGCCAGACGGCCGAGACCCACCAGTCCCCAGCGAATCTGCATGACCGGACGTTCCTCCTTTTCGCCCCGCAGGCCCCTCCCCTGCGAATGCCTGTGAGCGGGGCGAGCATATCACACTTCCCGCACCACTCGCCCCCTGCCCTGCCCTCCCTTTGATTTCATCCTGAGGGACCTGCCGTGCTATGATGCGCCCCGCCCAAGACGGACGCGGAGTCATCTCACCTCCTGTCTCGAGGCGGAGCGGCCATGTTCATCGACAGCCACGTGCATTTCTGGCGGCTCGACCGCGATGATCCGATCGCCATCCGTCAGGCCATCGCGGGCCTGACCCGCGACTACCTCCCGGATGACCTGCGGCCCCTCTGTCAACCGCTGGGTATAGGTCGGGTCGTCCTGGTGCAGGCGGCCCACAGCCTGGACGAGACCCGCTACCTGCTGGACCTGGCCCGGCAGGACGACCTGATCGCCGGCGTCGTCGGCTGGGTCGACCTCGAAGCCGACGAGGTCTCTGCCACGCTCGACGCTCTCAAGGCCCAGCCCCAATTCGTCGGCATCCGGGCCCTGCCGGCGGAGATCCCGGCCCCGCACTGGCTCGCCAGGCCGGCCGTCCGCCGTGGCCTGCGGGCCCTGGCCGACGCGGATCTGTCCCTTGACTTGCTGGTCCGCTCCGACCAGCTCGCCGAGAGCCTGGATCTCTTCGACGCGATCCCTGACCTGCGGGCCGACATCAATCACTGCGGCCGGCCCGTCATCGTGTGCCGCGAGTGGGAGCCCTGGGCGAGCACGATGCGCGAGATCGCGCGACGCACCCGGACGGTGTGCAAGCTCTCCGGGCTGATCGAGCGCGGCGGCTTCAGCTGGTCTGTCGAGGATTTGAAGCCGTACGTCGGCCACCTCCTCTCGTGCTTTGGCGCCGACCGCCTCATGTTCGCCAGCAACTGGCCGGTCCTCAACCTGACGGGCACGTACCGGCGGTGGTGGGAGGCGCTCGCAGGTGCGCTGGAGGGCTTCGGCGTCTCGGAGACCGACCGGCTGGCGATCTTCCGCGGGACCGCGACCCGGTTCTACCGGCTAGCCCGCAGTGTTCGCGAATAAAGCCCGCGAACTCTGCGGGCTAACGGAAGACCCTGGCCCGGATTACTCACGAGTCGTGAAGAATCCGGGCTAACCCAGCAAAAGTCATTCCCGAGGCGGGCAGACACATGGTGGTCGGCAGACCGGGTCGTAGTCCTGCCTCCCGCAGGATGGGCGCGGTGTGGAGCTGCCGCAGGAATGCCCGATCCGTCCCGGGCCACCAACGACATGGGCTTCTGGTAAGCCCGCAGTGTTCGCGAGTCGTGTTCGCGAATAATGCGGGCTTGCAGAGAGGATGAGCGCATGGATCTCCACGAACGGCGGAAGGTGGGCAAGACCAGGCTGGAGTTGCCCATTCTCGGCCTTGGCGGCGCCCCGCTGGGCAACGACCGCCGCGTGGTGCCCGAGGCGCAGGCGCTGGCCGCGATCGAAGCCGCGTGGGAGGCGGGGATCCGGTACTTCGACGTCGCCCCCCAGTACGGTCACGGGCTCGCAGAGCATCGATTCGGGCACGTGCTTCGAGAGCACGCGCGCGAGGAATTCATCCTCTCGACCAAGGTGGGGCGGATCCTCACGCCCCGCAAGGGCGGGCGCGAGGACGCCCGGCAGTTCAAGCGCCCCCTGGCTTTCGACTATCACTACGACTACAGCTACGATGGGATCATGCGCTCGGTCGAGGACAGCCTTCAGCGCCTCGGCATCCAGCGGGCGGACATCCTCCTGATCCACAACCTCGACGCGGACAATCTGCCCGAGCGGCACGAGGAGTTCTTCCGGCAGGCCATGGACAGCGGGTACCGCGCCCTCGACAAGCTACGCCGAGAGGGGACGATCTCGGCGTTCGGCGTCGGCAACAATCACTGGCAGATGTGCAAGCGGTTTGCCGAGGCGGGCGAGTTTGACTGCTTCATGATCGCGACCCGATCCTGCTACACCCTCCTCCAGCAGGAGACCCTCGACGAGTTTCTCCCCCTGTGCGTGCAGCGGAATATCTCGATCCTCATCGGCGGGCCGTACAACTCGGGCATCCTCGCCAAGGGGACCGCGGCCGGCGCGGACTTCAACTACGCGTCACCCCCCGCGGCGATCCTGGACCGTGTCCGCCGCATGGAGGCCGTCTGCGAGCGCCATGGAGTCCCCCTGCAGGCGGCGGCCCTGCAGTTCCCCCTGGCCCACCCGGCCGTCGTGAGCGTCGTGCCCGGCGCGAGATCCCGGGAGCAGGTCGAGCGCACCGTGGCCGCCCTCGCCCACCCGATTCCCGGCGATCTCTGGGCAGAGCTCAAGGCCGAGAAGCTCATCCGAGCAGACGCCCCGACGCCGTAGCCCACAGTGTTCGCAAACACTACGGGCTGAACCAGAACCCAATTACTCATGTCACCTGCCGGGTGCCTATCCTGGGGGAGCGGACAGCGACAATACAACGGCGGCTGGCCGACGAATCGGCCAGCCGCCGTTGTGGTTCCTCGTCGCGCGATGCGCGGGCCTACAGGATCCCGGCCTCCGTGAGGATCCCGCGGAGTTGCTCCTTCTGCGCGTCGGGGAGGGGGAGCATCGGGCTGCGGGGGCTCCCGCCGTACAGGCCGACCATGTCGCAGGCGGCCTTGAGGCCGGGCACGCCGAAGCGGGCGGTCACGGCGCCGTTGGATGCGATCATCTTGAGCTGCAGCAGCCGCGCGTCCTCGTGCTTCCCGTTCTTGTAGTAGCTCAGGATGTCGCAGCACTGCTGGGGCGCGATGTTGGCCAGGGCCAGGACCCCGCCCACCGCCCCCAGGCAGAGCGCCGGGTACAGGAACCCGGCGGAGCCGGCCAGCACCTGGAAGCCCGGCCGGGCGCTCTTGATCACCTCGCCGATCTTGGCCATGTTCCCGCTGCTGTCCTTGAGCCCGATGATGTTGGGGTGCTGCGAGAGCTTGACCAGGAGATCGGGGGCCATGTCCACCCCGGTGTTGAGCGGCATGTTGTAGACGCTCACCGGGATGGGCGAGGCATCCGCCACCGCCTGGTAGTAGTGCGAGAGGCCCGCCGCGTCCATCTTGGACTTGTAGTAGCTCGGGCTGATGAGGATCGCGAGGTCCGCGCCCAGGGCGGCCGCCTTCTTGGTCAGCGCGATGGTGCTGTGGGCCGACTCACAGCCAGTCCCGGCCATGAAGAGCTTGCCCGAGGGGATGAGCTTCCGCGCCGCCTCGAAGTAGGTGAGCTTCTCCGGCTCGCTGAGGTAGGGAAACTCTCCGTTGCTGCCCAGCACGACGTAGCCCGCCAGCGGATACTTGTTCCACTTGGCCATGTTGTCGGCCAGGGCTTTCAGGTTCAGCTCACCCGAAGCGTCGAAGGGGGTCGGGATCGGGGGGAAGATGCCTGCCATCGAGATCGGTGCCGCCATCGCTTCCTCCTTTGCACGTGGCATCCGTTGACCGACTGAGACTAGCACACCCTCGGGCCGCTGTCAGGCCCTCCCTCACCCGCACGCCGTACCAAAGATCGGTTCTCGATACCTTTGGTCATTGGGACTTGGTCATCGGTCATTCGATCCGGCGAATTCACGGGCCGCTGCGTGATTTCTCCGGGCGGGGTGCCGGTGCTTGAGTCCCCGCGCACCGCCGGCAGACCGGGGGGTCCGTCTGGCTCAGGCAGCCGTGGTGCACCATCAGGCGGCACCTGGAGCAGATGGGAAAGGGCTTTGCCCGCAGCACGGCCCAGATCGTCCGCAGCTCCCGGGTACAGACGCCGCACCGGAACGGCAGGGATCCTTGAAGCATCGATCTACTCCTGCACCTCCAGCACCACGCACTTCAAGTACTGCGTTTCCCGGGCCGCCAGCAGGATGGGGTGATCCTCCGCCTGGGTGCGCACCTCCACCAGCCGAAACTCGCGCCGGGCGTCGGCCGCGGCCTCCCGCAGCATCTCCAGGAACATCGGCGTGTCGACGTGGTACGAGCACGAGCAGGTCACCAGCATCCCCGCCGTCGTGAGCAGCTTCATCGCCCGCAGGTTGATCTCCTTGTACCCCCGCAGCGCGGCCGCCAGCGTTTCCCGCCCCTTGGTGAAGGCGGGGGGATCCAGGATGATCAACCCGAACCGCCTCCCCTCCCGGTCGAAGGCCCGCAGCTCGTCGAAGGCATTGCCGGCCTGGAAACGGCAGCGCGACGCCAGATCGTTCCGCTGGGCCCCCTGCTCTGCCCAGGCCACGGCCTGAGCGGAGATGTCGATCCCCAGGACTGACGCCGCAGCTCCCGCCGCGGCGTTCATGGCGAAGCCCCCCGAGTAACAAAAACAATCGAGGACGTCCCGCCCCCGAGCCAGCGCGCGGACCACCTGGCGGTTCTCTCGCTGGTCCAGGAAGAATCCGGTCTTCTGACCCTCGGCAATGTCCACCAGGAACCGGAGCCCCCCCTCCTCGATCCAGATCACGGTCTCGCCCTCACCCCAGGCGAACCCCTTGGCGAGGGGCAGTCCCTCGAGCTTCCGCGACGAGGCATCGCCGCGTTCGTAGATGGCGCGCGGCCGGACCAGCGTGCGGAGGCCCCCCAGGATCGCCGTGCGCAACCGCTCCATCCCCGCCGTGAGCATCTGCACCACCACCACATCCCCGTACCGGTCGACGATCAGCCCGGGCAGCCGATCCGCCTCGCCGTAGATCAGGCGCGAGGCCCCGGGGCCCTCGAGGCTGCGGCCGTGCTTGCCGATCGCCTCCCGGATTCGTCCGTGGAAGAAGGCCTCGTCCACCGGCGCATCGTGGCGGGTCAGCAGTCGCCCGGCGATCTGCGACTGCAGGTTCACCATGGCCTGCCCGAGGAATCTCCCCCGGCTGTCCCGCACCTGGGCGATCGCCCCCGGCTCACCCTGGCCGTCCACCCGGGCGATCTCGCTCCGATAGATCCAGGGGTGCCCCGCCTCGATCCGGGCTGCCTTGCCGGGGGCCAGACGAAGGGTGAACATGGGTTCAGGCGGGGGTCGGAGGTTGGGGGTCAGGGGCCAGGGAAAAGCCCAGAAGGCGGGGAAGCAGATCCCCGGCTTTGCCGTGATGCGACTCGTGGGCCAGCGCCGTGAGGGGCGTGGGCTCGAGATTCACCTCGATCACGGGTGCTCCATGCTCCTTCGCGACGACCGGCAGGGACGCGGCCGGGTGGACGACGGCGGAGGTCCCGACCACCAGGAACAGGTCGCAGGCGCTCGCCGCCAGCAGCGCTCGCTCCAACGCCGGCGGCGGAAGCGCCTCGCCGAACCAGACCACGTCGGGCCGAAGCAGCCATCCGCACGCGCAGCGGGGTGGAATCTCCGCCAGGGGGGTCTCCGGGAGATCCTGTATGGTTCCCTCCCGCGAGCATCGGGCGCGCCAGAGGTTCCCATGCAGCTCCACCATCTTCACGCTGCCGGCCCGCCGATGCAGGCCATCCACGTTCTGGGTGACCAGGAGGAACTCCGGCACCTGCCGCTCCAGGTGGACAATGGCAAAGTGGGCCGCGTTCGGCGCACAGCGGGCGATCAGCTGCCGCCGCCAGTCATACCATTCCCAGACCAGCCGCGGATCCCGGCCGAACGCCTCAGGGGTGGCCAAGTCCTCGGCCCGGTACTGACGCCACAGGCCGCCCGTTCCCCGGAACGTCGGCACCCCGCTCTCGGCCGAGACCCCCGCCCCCGTCAGGACGACGACACGCTGCGCCGCGGCGACTCGCTCCGCAAGCCCCGGCCCGCCTTTGGCCATTGCTTCTTGCTCTTTACCCTTTGCTCTTTGCCCTTTGCTCCTTGCCCCGTGCTCCGTCCTCACCCGCGCAGGGGTCGCTCCGTAGCAAACCGGAACCCCTCGACTCTCCTCACCAGGGTGCCGTCGGGCTCCAGGATGACGATTCCCGTCGGATCCCGGAAATAGATCCGGCCCGTCGTATCGGAGCGGGCGACATCCCGGCCCAGCCTCTGCTGGGACCAGTCGTCCGGCATGCGCGGCGTGACCGAGAGGGGGAGCCGCGACATCTTGCCCTCATCGTCGAACCGAAACACCCCGCCCTCACCCCCCTCGAATCCGTTCGCGGCCGCCCACCCACCCCCGCCGGTCGGGTTGGGGAGGACCCACGCCAGCCCCTGAAACTTCGGGGCACGCCAGATGGCCTGTCCCTCGGCGGAGAACTTGGTCAGCTGCGTCCGGGAGGCCTCGATCACGAACAGGCTGTCGGGCCCCGGCGTGATGGCGCTGGGGTTGTTCGTGTCCCGGTACTCCCGTTCGACCTGGCCCGACCGGTTCAGGCGCGTCACCCGGTGCTGGTCCGCTTCCAGCACCCAGACCTGCCGTCCCCGGGAGATCACCGCCCGCGGGCGCGACGGGAACGGTCCCAACTGGGGGCCGCGCGGCCCGTCGAGGGTCAGCCGCTCCACGGCGAAGGGCGCCCGAGGAGTCGAGAGGGGAACGCCTTCCAGGACCCAGAGGCCGCCCTCCTCGTCGTCGAACCCGAGAATCCGCTCCAGCCGGATGGGCTGACCGCGCCGGACGACGGTCCCATCGGCCCGCACCTCGGCCAGCTGCACCTCGCCGCTGTAGTACGCGTCGCTGAGAAGCGTCCGCAGGGTGTCATCGGAGGGGTGCATCACGGCACCTACGAGACGCGCCGCCACCTCCGCGGACCCGGTCTCCCTCCCGGACCCGTCAAAGGCAAAGAGCTCCGTCCCGGGCTGCTGCTCCGCCGGAGACTTTCGTTGGAGGTAGTCCGGGTCTCGGGGGGCGACGACCACGAGCCGGTCCCGCGCCTCGTCCAGGTCAAAGCCCATCTGGTAGCTGAAGCTGATACCCGCCAGCCGAACATTCGTGAAGTAGCGGTGCCCCAGAAACCCCTGGCGGAGACCTACTCGCACAAAGCTGGGGGAGGTGAGCTGCCCGAGCGCCCGCTCCTCGATGGCGATGGAGCGCGGGAAATCCAACTCGATCAAGGTAGGCGGCTCACCGATGGTGGCAGCCAGTCCCCGCCCGCGCCCGGATCGGAAGCCCTGGGTCTCGGGGCTTCTGACCGTGCCCGGGATGGTGAACCCTGCGCTCGTGAACCCCGGGTCGGATCCCCAGCGCCGGCGCTCCACCCGCACCAGCCGGGGCCGCCTCCCGGGATCCGCCGCGAAGAACACCAGCACCCGATCCCCCGGGACGAGCCGCTCCGTGGGCAGCCGGGCGTCCGGCCCGCTCAGGCCGACGGCCGGCTCACCGTGGACGTATGCCCCGCGGAAAGGATCCTTCTGCGCGTAGGCGCGGGGAATCTCGAGGTCCACCGGGATGCTGGTGTCGAGGGACCGGTTGACCTCCTGAAAGGTCACCACCCACCCGAGGATCGCGAGCTGGGCCGCGACCAGGGCGTACATGAGCAGGCGGACGCCCGGCCGGCAAGCCCCCGCGCTCATGCCTCCGCCCCCGTGAACTGCCGCACGATCCGTCGCCGGACGCGCTCCACCCAGATGCCCCCTGCGATGAGGGTCGCCCCCCCGATGATGAAGAACAGCGACTTCGGCATCGCGTCCCAGAAGTATTCGTAGAACCGGGTGTAGACGTTGATGGCGAAGAACACCAGGCTGGTGTTGAGCACCACCGGGCTCTCCCAGGCGATCCCGAGGTAGATGCCCGCCGAGGTGAGCAGGGTGAGGAGTCCGATGAACCAGACCTCCCGATGCCCCGGCGCCCAGGCGATGAAGGTGCTGAGCACCATCAGGATCAAGAGGAAGAGGACGGCGAGGACCGGCGGGTCCGTCAGCCGCGTGCGCTGCCGGCGCAGGTGGATGAGGGTTAGGGCTGCGGCCGCCAGCACGTAGGGGGCGTACAGCATCACCCAGACAAGACCCGGGGCACGCCAGTTCACCGCCCGGAACTCCCGCTGCAGGTCGAAGATGGAGAGCACGAGGGTGGAGAGGTAGATCAGCAGCAGCCCCACCAGGGCGTACGCGGCCGCGAAGCGGCGATCCCCACGCCTGGCATGGATGGCCGCCAGCGCCGCCAGGCAGGCCCCCAGGCCGATGAAGTGGAACGGGCGCCCCAGGTAGATCCAGTAGCCCCCCCAAAGGTATCCCACCTCGGCCCCGAACCAGGCCGTGATCCCGATCAGGCCCAGGAACAGGATCAGGCGAGACCGGAGCAGGTAGGCCACGGCCAGCCAGACCATCCAGTCCAGCAGCAGGGACCAGGCGTGCTCGGCGGTGAGGTCGTAGATCAGTGCCAGCAGCAGGATGTCCACCCCGAACATGACGCAGCCCAGGAAGACCAGCGCCAGGCCCAGGGTGGGAAAGTGCCAGCGACCCGCCTCGGTCAGCTCGAAGCCGACAAGATAGAAGAACAGCGTCAGGATGAAGAGGCTGCTCACCTTGCCGGCCCGGCCGAACTCGATCCAGTTCGAGGCGAAGAAGATGATGAGCCCGGCGGCCAGGATGACGGCCCCCAGGTTGATGAGGATGGAGACCCCGCGGCCGAGCTTGCGCTCCGCCTCCAGCGCCCTGGGGGGAGGGGCTGGCGAGGCGGTGGACGGGGCCGCCGAGACCTGGGCGGTCAGCTTCTCGTGCAGCTCCGCACCGATGAGGCCCTGGCGTCGCCACGCCTCCAGGGCCTCGCGCAGGATCTGCTCGCGGGAGTTCGGGGGTACGTCAGATTGATCCGCCATGCCCACGCCGGGTCAGCGCGCTACGTTGCGACCGAGAACATTCTTCCCGCCGCTTTCGGCAACTCGACGGCCGCAAATAGCTTCTCAGGGTAGAGGTAATCTTCTCCTGTCTCGTCGATAATGCGTAGGAGCTTATGCTTGGTTGCAGTCGGGTCTGGGAGGACTTTGTAAATCCTCCGCACCACCAGGGAACTTCTATAGCCCTCGTTGCCAAGGCATACGACGTAGTGTGTTTCCTTCCCTCGCTGCTTCATGGCTCTACACCCAATATGCGTTTCACTTTGAGTTCCCGTCTCCCAATGCCTTGGGCCTCGTACCAGTGGACCTCTGCCAGGCAGATCGTCCCATCGGGAAGCCGGACTCTTGCTTCGCCTTTCCATTTTCGCCACCGGCCTGGTCCATAGATCCTGCGCAACCTCCCGACCTCCCTGATGCGGTTACCACTGGCAATCGTCTCCCGCTTGACGATCCCACCGACGAGTTCAAACCACACCGGGATCCCTCACTTGCCCCTCCCGGGAACCCGAAATCCCATCTACCCCGCCAGCTTGGTCCAGGGCACATAGGGCAGCCGGTGGGCGAGCGCCACGGGCTGGTTGGTGACGTGACCCCGGACGACGTTCAACCCCCGGGCGATCTCGATGTTGTCGCGCGCGGCCTGGATCCAGCCCTTGTCGGCGATCTCCACCGCGTAGGGGAAGGTGGCATTGGTCAGGGCGAAGGTCGAGGTCCGGGCAAAGGCCCCCGGCATGTTGGCCACGCAGTAGTGCAGGATCCCGTCCACGAAGTACACCGGGTCGCTGTGGGTGGTGGGCCGGGTGGTCTCGCAGCAGCCGCCCTGGTCCACGGCCACGTCCACGATCACCGCGCCGGGCCGCATCAGCTTCAGCATCTCCCGCGTCACGAGGCGGGGGGCCTTGGCCCCGTGGATCAGCACCGCCCCGATCAGGACGTCGGCCCGGCGCAGGCACTCCTCCAGGCTCATCCGGTTGGACATGAGCGTGGTGACGTTGTCCGGCATGACCTCGTCGAGGTAGCGCATGCGCACCGGACTAATGTCCAGCAGATAGACCCAGGCCCCCATCCCCGCGGCCACCTTGGCGGCGTTGTAGCCGACGATCCCGCCGCCGAGGACGACCACGGTGGCCGGCGGGACGCCCGGCACCCCGCCCATCAGCACTCCTCGCCCGCCCAGCGGCCGGGCCAGGTAGTAGGCCGCGATGTGCGCGGCCATCTTGCCGGCCACCTCGCTCATCGGCTCGAGCAGCGGGAGCCGCCCGTCCGGCGTCTCCACCGTTTCGTAGGCGATGCCGATGATCTTGCGCCGCAGGATCGCCTTGGTCTGCTCGAGATCTGGGGCCAGGTGCAGGTAGGTGAACAGGATCTGCTCGGGCTGCAGAAGATTGTATTCCGGGGGCAATGGCTCCTTCACCTTGACGATCATCTCGGCGTCCTTGAAGACCTGGCGCGCCGTGCCCACGATCCTCGCCCCGGCCGCCTCGAAGGCCGGGTCGGCGATACCGGAGCCGAGGCCCGCCCCCTTCTGTACCAGGACCGTGTGGCCCCGGACCGCCAGGGCCTGCACGAAGGCCGGGATCGCTGCGACGCGGTTCTCATTATCCTTGATCTCCTTCGGAACGCCGATGATCATGGTCACCCCCATTGAAAAGCGGCTATTGGGCAATGTGGCATCTGGGCAACCGGGAAAGGCACGGCGGCAACAGCCGATGACGCGCAATTCATCCGGTTGAGCGGTGGGAGAAAGCCAATGCCCCCATACCCGAACACCCCTCCCTTTCCGAATCGACCAGTTGCCCGGTTGCCAGGTTGCCTTCCTATCGGCCCCAGTCCCTGGGATAGCGGAAGTCCCGGTCGATGGTGCGGGCCGAGATCTTGGCGATCACCGGGAGCCGCCGCTTGTACTGGGACCCCTGCACCTTGCGGTACACTGCCCGGACGAACTCCTCCGAGTAGGTGCCCTGGGCCACCAGGTCGGCCACCTCGTGCCGGCAGTCCACCAAGAGGTAGAGCACCCGGTCGACCGCCTCGTAGGTGAATCCCAGCTCCGCCTCGTCGGTCTGGCCCGCCCAGAGGTCGGCGCTAGGCTGCTTGTCCACGATGACCGGCGGGACTCCCAGATGGCGGGCGAGCTGTCGCACCTGCGTTTTGTAGAGGTCGCCCAGGGGGTTGAGCGCGGAGGCCATGTCCCCGTACAGCGTCCCGTACCCCAGCAGGAGCTCGGTCTTGTTGCTCGTGCCCAGGACCAGCGCCTGCTGCCCCGCGGAGTGATCGAACAGGATCGTCATCCGCTCGCGGGCCATCTTGTTCCCGCGGCGGACCATGTCGGCTTCCGGAAATTGGGCAAAGTAGGCATCCACCATCGGGGTGATGTCCACGGTCAGGCTCGGGATCTTGAGCGCCTTGACGACCAGGTCGGCGTGGGCCGCGCTCTCCGGGTTCGAGGTGCGGTACGGCATCACCAGGGCCGTGACGTTGTCCGGCCCGAGCGCCTCGGCGGCCAGATAGGCCGCCAGGGTGGAGTCCACGCCTCCCGACAGGCCCAACACCACCCGCGCGAAGCCGGCCTTGCGGACCTCGTTGTCGATGAAACCGGTCAGGATCCGCCGGACCATCTCCGCGTCGATCTGCAGATCGCTCATGGCTCAGTCCACGCGCCCGCCCGCGGCCCGCTCCTGGGCGCGCAGGATGCGCACGATCTCGCGCTGGGTGAGCTCCAGCCGCTCGTCCCGGAGGAGCGGATTGGCGATCCGCGCACGGCGCAGGGCGCCCGGCTCGAGGGATCCCACCACCAGCGTCTCCTCGAGGTATGCCCCCTTCTCCACCGTGTCGCCCGTCGGGCCGATCACCTCGGAGCCGCCCCAGAAGCAGGCGCCGTCCTCGTAGCCCACCCGGTTGGCGTACAGGACGTAGCAGGTGAACAGATCCCCATAGGCGCGCAGCACCCGCTCCCAGGTGGCCGCGTTCTGGAAGGGCTGCTCGGCCCCCGGGCCGCGCCCGGGGCTGGCCGAGGGGCAGATCAGCACCTCTGCCCCATCCCAGGCGGCGATGCCCGCTGCGGCGGGGTGCCACATGTCCTCGCAGATCAGGATCGCCATCCGGCCCAGGGCGGTCTGGAACGCCCGCACCGCCCCCCCGGCGGCGAGATAGCGCTGCTCGTCGAAGATCCCGTAGGTGGGCAGGTACACCTTGCGGTGGACGTGCCGGATCTCGCCCCCCTCGAGGTACGCGGCCGCGTTGTGGAAGCGGTGGCCCGGCCCTTCCTCGACGAACCCGACCACCAGGGCGATCCGCCGGCTCAGCGCGCGCAGCGGGTCCAGGAGGGGGGCCTCCTCGGTCATGGCTACGGAGGGTACTTGGTCCTTGAGGAAGTATCCGGTCAGGCTCAGCTCGGGGAAGACCAGGAGGTTTGCCTCCCGGGCCATCGCCTCCCGGGCCACCCGCTCGTGGATGGCGAGGTTCTTGTGCACGTCCCCCAGGATCGGGGCGATCTGGGCCACGGCGACACGCGATCGGCGCATACTCCCCCCGGGCTGGTGCCGGACTTGAATTGACAGCCTCGCGGGATGCTACTACACTTCCCGACGCAACTCAACCGGCCCCGCCCAGCCCGCTTTATTCGCGAATACGGCCCGCGAATAATGCGGGCTTACGAAAAGCCCTTGTGGTCGGCGGTCCGGGACGGATCGCGCATTGCCGCTCCCCCCTGGGACTGGACCACTCCCGCGGGGCGCGGGGCGGGTACCCGGTCCGTCCGCCACCACGCATCCTCGCGGTGCGGACAGGAACCGGAACTGGTCATGTAAGCCCGGATTCTTCACGTGGCCTGCGTGAAGAATCCGGGCTGGGAGGTGCCGCATGCTCATCGGGGACGAGACGACGCTCGCGGCGTTGCGCCGCTGCCTCACGGACGCCGACCCGGGGGTCCGCGAGGCGGCCGCCGAGAGCCTGGAGCGCCTGGACACCCTGGGCCGGCTCGACGACCTGCTGTCCGCCCTGGATTCCCCCGACCCGGCCAGCGTGATCCGGACCCTGCACGTCCTGGCGGAACTCGAGCACGAGCGGGCCCTGACCGGCCTCATCCGCACCCTGCGCAACCCGCGCCCCGACCTCCGGGCGGTGGCCGTGCGTCTCCTCGGCGAGCGGCGTGATCCCCGGGCCGTTGGCGCCCTGGTGGACATGCTGGATGATCCGAGCCCGGACGTTCGGATCCTGGCCATGGAGGGTCTGGGGCAGTTCGGCGACCGGCGCCTCACCGACGTCCTGCTGGCCCAGCTGGGAGACCCGAACCCCGAACTCCGGGGCAAGGCCGTCGAGGCGCTCGAGCGGCTGCGCGACCCGAAGGCGCGCGACGCGTTGCTCCCGCTGCTGGGGGATCCGGAGGCGGCAGTCCGGCGACGGGCGGCCCGGGCGCTGGGGCGCCTGGAGGTGGGCGCGGACCCCTCCGCGCCGGCCTAGCAGGTTCCTGAAGGTTCCGGTCTTCATCTGGCTACGCAAGGAAGGTCCAGAGGTAAGGCGGTGTGGCGGGTGCCCATCCGTCAGGATGGGTTCAGCAGCCTGCCTAGGCTGCTGGGGGATCGACCTCCGTCCCGAGCGAGGCCAGGTACTTCGCCACGTCGAAGTTCTTGCTGGCGGGATCCACGGCCATGACGATGTTGCGGCGGAACTGCCCGCTGGTGGGGTCCCGCTCTGCCGTGTCGACGTCGATCGCCGGGTCCACCCGGCGACCGGTCTCGTCGAACAGCACCCGGACGCTCGGACGCGAGCTGTCGGTCGGATTGGGCTTCATCACCACGGCCAGCTCGCCGGAGCTGACCCGGACCAGGGTGCCCACCGGGTAGATCCCCACCAGCCGGATGAAGGCGTCCAGGAGCTTCGGATCGAAGACCGTCCCCGCCAGGCTCTGCATCCGCGCCACGGCCCGGGTCGGCTCGAAGGCGTTTTGGTAGACGCGGGCCGTGGTGATGGCGTCGTAGGTGTCCGCGACCTGAGCGATCATCCCGAAGAAGCCCTGCTCCTTGCCCCCGTCCATCTTGGGATAGCCCTTCCGGTCGTAGCGCAGGTGATGCTCCAGGATGACCTCCAGCCCCTTCGACCCGATGGTCCCCATCTTGGACACGATCTCGGCGCCGTCCGGCGGATGCCGCTGGACCAGCGCCCACTCCTCATCGGTCAACCCCCGGGGCTTCTGGTAGATGGACTCGGGCCAGTGCACCTTGCCGATGTCGTGCAGGAAGGCGCCCAGTGCCACCTCGCGGAGGGTCTCCAGGTCCAGCCCCAGGCTCTGGCCCAGGGCGACGGACAGCACCCCGACGTTCACCGAGTGGTTGAAGAGATAGTCGTCGTAGCTCTTGATGGTGGTCAGCGCCAGCATGACCTTCTGGTGCTGCAGGGTCCCGTCCACCAGACCGGCCACCGACGTCCGTGCCTCGGCCAGCGAGGGAATCTTCCCCAGCCGGGCGTCGGTCAGGATTCGGCGAGCGGAGTCCACGGCTTCCCGGTAGACGGCCAGGCTCCGCCGGAAGGCCGTCTCCTCGTCCTCGGTCACCTCGGTCGTCGGCGGCTTGGGGGACAGGATAACCCGGGTCACGCCCTTCGCAGCCAGGACCTGCTCCACGGGGCCGAGCCTCTTGAAGGCCTCCGGGGCCATCGCCAGCGCCTGGACGCACTGGGACACCTCCTCCGGCCGGCAGCCCCGGTGCAACTCGATGTTGCCGATCCCCCGCTCCTCCAGCCGGCCCGCTAACGCCATGGCGATGGGCTCGCTGCCGGTGAAGGGCAGATCCAGCGCCACCAGGACGTGGTCCACCACGCCGACGACGAGGACGTCCATCTCTTTGTGGATGACCTCGAGATCCTTGAAGATGCGGGTGACGAACTGGGCGGCCGTGGGATGGGTGGGCGGGTACAGGCCGGCGCTCTTCACCGCCGCCTGCAGATTGCGGAGGAATGATCCCAGGACGTCCAGCAGCTCCATCCGATGATCCTACCCGACGGCCGCGCTCAGCTCGTGCTGTCCGGGGGCGTTGTTGGCGGCTCCGAGGCGGGCGGCGGCTCCGGTCCGGCCTGCGGCAGTGCCGCCCTGCAGGCGCGCCGCACAGCCCGCCGCCAGCGGGCGCGGGCTCCCGCCTCGACCACGGCGAGCGCCTCGGGCCGGCCCATCGCCACGAGGGCTCCGGCAGCAGTCCGCCGCAGCTCCTCCCCCGCCGACCGGTGGAACCAGGCGCGGGTGTACAGCACCTTCTGCAGCGTCGCGATGCCGCCGGGATCCCCCAGGGCCCCCAGGGCCGACACGGCGGCCTTGCGCACCGCGAACGGCTTGCCCTTCAGGTCGGGCTGCGCCGCCAGCCGGAGCAGTTGCGGCATCGCCTGGTTGACCTTGCCCGTACCGAGCTGCCCGACGGCCAGCTCGACGACGCTGAGATCGGGATCGCGCAGCGCCTGCAGGATCAGGCGGCTGGCCGCCTCTCCCCCGAGGGCGGCGAGGCTGCGCAGCACCTCCGCCCGCACCCAGACCGCCTTGTGCCTGAGGAGCCGCCCCAGCAGCGTTATCCCGCCATGGTCCGGACAGCCCCGCAGCGCCGCCGCGAGGTCGTACCCGAGCTCCCGATCGACCCCCTTGAATCCCTCGACCAAGTCCGGCAGGGTGGTGTGCCGGAAGGCGAGGAGCAGGCCGATCAGTCCTTCCCGCACCGGACCCCGGTCCGCCTTGGCCGCCCGTGACAGGAGGCCGGGCAGCACCCGCGGCCCCAGGGCGACCAGGACCTCCGACGGGTCCGTGGCCGGGTCGCTGTCGGCACGCCCCGCCCGGTCGCTGAGGTACTCCACGGCCGCCGGGTTGGCCCCCGTCTCGACCGCCTTGGCGGCCCGCTCGGCGATCGGCTCGACGAGCCCGGATCGTCCCCGGTGACCCAGGAACGCCCGGAGGATCGCCAGGACCTCCGCGGGGCGGTCTCCCTGGACGGCGTTGCTCGCAGCCGCTTCCAGGCGAGATGCCGCCCATTCGTACCCGGCCGCTCCTCCCGCCGCCGCCTCGTCCTCCAGGCGCTGGAGCAGGGCCTCCGTCGTGGGCGTGTCCTCTTCGGCGGGCCCCGTCTCCGGCGTCTCCGCAGTGCGGATCGGCTCCGAGGTCGCAGGCTCCGGCGGGGGAGGCGGTTTGACCGGCTCAGTCCGCCGGTAGTCCTGCTCGCTCAGCTGGATCCGGCTCACCCCCTGCGAGGCCAGGACCTTGACCGGGCCACCTTGCTCCAGCAGCGCCTTGGGATCGGCGACCGCGATCCGGAGAAAGGCCGCGATCTCCTCGGCCTCGACGCCCGGCCCGAACCCGACCTGCTGGATGCGCCGCAGGAAGAGGTCCTCCGCCATTCCGACGATCTGGCGATTCTCCACTCCCACCGGCCGGCCGTCGACCTGGAAGCCTCCTCGCGTGACGGTGATGGTGAGGATGAACCGCCCCCCGACGGCCCCACGCACCTGCTCCACAGCCCGCTCCAGCGAGCGGAGCAGGAGAGGATGCCCGGCGGGATAGAAGGAGATGTCCCGCGAGGACTTCCGGAGCGTGACCAGCATCTCCTCTAAACTACTGGCGGAGGAGACGCCACCGCCCCCCGGCTCCTCGCTGGGGCCACGTCCCTGCGTGTCCATCGCTTCGCCGTCCCCACCCGGGGCGTCCCACCCGTCAGCGACCGCGGGCGGGTCCCCGTGCTCGCGAATATACCAACCGAAGCCATGAAGTCAAAGGAATTCGGGGGTTGGTGGCGCTCCGGCTGGCCTCGCCATCAGCAGACCGATACCGGATCGATGTCGAAATCCAGGCGAATCCCGCGTCCGGCCGGCGAAGAACGGAGCGCACGCCCGGCCTGGGCGACGCCCCGGTGCAGTGCCTCGACGTTGCGCCCCGTCACCAGCACGTGCCAGCGGTAGCGGCTCCGCACCCGGTAGAGGGGCGCGGGCGCCGGCCCATGCACCAGCAGGCCGGGCACCCGCCCAGCGCGCAGCTGCTGGCCGAGCACCGCGGCCGCCCGCTCTGCCACCTGCGCGTCGGGGCTGCTCACCACCGCGAGGACCGCCCGGGCGAACGGCGGCAGGCCCTGCGTCCGGCGCAACTCCCGCTCGGCCTCCCACAGCGCCTCGTAGTCTTGCCTCTGAACGGCCCGCAGGATGTAATGGTCCGGGTTGTAGGTCTGGATGACCGCCACGCCCGCCCGGTCCCCCCGCCCCGCCCGACCTGCTACCTGGGTGAGGAGAGCAAAGGCGCGCTCCCCCGCCCGGAAATCCGGCAGGTGCAAGGCGAGATCCGCCGAGACGACGCCTACCAGGGTCACGTTCGGGACGTCGTGTCCCTTGCCGATCATCTGGGTGCCGACCAGGATGTCTATCTCCCCTCGCTCCAGCGCGCCCAGGACCCGCTCTGCGCCGCGCCAGCCTCCGGCCGTGTCCCGGTCCAGCCGGGCTACCCGTGCTCGGGGGAACCGCGCCTTGACCGCCGCCTCGAGCTGCTGTGTCCCGACGCCGAGATAGCGGAGGCGCGTCCCCTGGCATTGCGGGCATCGCTCCGGCTCGCGCCGTTCGAAGTCGCAGGTGTGGCAGCGCAGGCGCTTGCTCGCGGCGTGGAAGGTGAGCGACACGCTGCAGTGGGGACAGCCCATGGCCGCCCCGCACTCCTCGCAGAGCAGGAGCGTGTTGAATCCCCGGCGATTGAGGAAGAACAGGGCCTGCTCGCCCCGGGCGAGGCAGCCCGCGACGGCCTCGCAGAGCGGCGGGCTGAGCAGCCGGTCGCCCCCCTCGGCTCGGCGCAGATCCACGATCTCGACCCGGGGCAGGGGGCGGGCCTCGATCCGCTCGGCGAGCGCCACCATCCGGTACCGCCCGGCCTGCGCCCGCTCCCAGCTCTCCAAGGACGGGGTGGCGGAGCCCAGGATCACCGGGACCGAGTGCAGCTTCGCCCGCAGGATGGCCACGTCTCGCCCGTGATAGCGCGGCGCCTCGTCCTGCTTGTAGGAGGGGTCGTGCTCCTCGTCCACCACGACCAGCCCGAGGCGCGGCAGCGGGGCGAACACGGCGGAGCGGGCCCCTACCACGATGGCGGCATCCCCCCGGCGCACGCGGCGCCAGGCGTCGTAGCGCTCCCCGCCGCTGAGCCCGCTGTGCAGCACGGCCACCCGGCTCCCGAACCGGGCCAGAAAGCGGCGGACGGTGAGCGGCGTGAGGGCGATCTCCGGGACCAGGACCAGGGCCTGCCGCCCGCGGGCCAGCACGGTCTCGATCGTCTGGAGGTAGACCTCGGTCTTCCCCGAGCCGGTGACCCCGTACAGGAGCAGCGGCTGAAACGCCCCGGCCTCGATCGCCTGCCGGGCGGCGTGAACCGCCTCGGCCTGCGCCGCGGTGAGCGGGTGCGGCGGCTCGGCCGCGGCCTCGTCGTCCGGGAGCGCAAACGGATCGCGGCTGACCTCGATGGGGACCCGCGTCACCAGGCCGCGGCGGAGCAGGGCGGCCAGGGCCGCCGGGCTCCCCAGTGCCGCCTCGCTCCGGGGGATGGGACCCTTCGCCGCGGCCAGGCTCTCGAGGATCGCCCGCTGCTTCCTGGCCTGGGGCGAGAGCGCCGCCGCCACGTCGACGCCCGGGGCGAGCGACACGTGGTCCACGGTCAGCGGACGGACCCGCGGCGGCCGCACCTCCGCCGCCAGCTCGACCAAACCCCGCCTCGCCAGCACCTGCGCCAGGGTCCGGCCGCGCGGGAAGCGCCGCAGCAGTCCCGCCAGGGGGGCGTGCCCGCGCGCGCCAACCGCCGCGAGAAACGGCCCCTCGTCCGGGCCAAGCAGCGCCCCCGACTCCGCCGCCGCCCTCCCCGCCGAGGTGAGCCGCACCACCTGGCGCGTCAGGGCATCGATGCCGGGCGGGAGGGCCACTCGGATCACGTCGCCCCACGGGCACAGGTAGTAATCGGAGACCCAGCGGGTTAGCTCCAGGAGGTGGGAGTCCAGGAGCGGCTCCGCATCCAGGATCTCGCCTAGGTCCTTCGGCGTCGCGACCGGCGACTCCTGTCGCAGGCCGACCAGGTACCCGCCGACCACCCGTCGCCCCAGGGGGGCCAGGACCCGCTGGCCGGGGCGCGCCACGGCCCGCCACGGCTCGGGGAGCCGGTAGGTCAGCACGCTCTCCACGGACGCCGGGAAAGCCACGTCGGCGAATTGGGGCACCGGTGTGCTCATCGTCGGTCGGACGGCGCCGCAGGGACGCGGTCTCATATCCGGCACTCGGGCGCCCCGGCACTTGGGCACCCAGGAAGGAACGCATCAGGCACCTGGGCGATCGGCGAAGATCCGGGTCCTGCTCTTTCCGGGCTACCCAGGTGCCGGATCGCCTGACTGCCTGATTGCCCTCTCTTCAAACGGTGCCGGCTTGCTGCATGGTCCGGAGCAGGAGCTTCATGTCCTCCCACACCGTCTTCTTCTCGTGCGGGTTGCGGAGCAGGAAGGCCGGGTGGAAGGTCGGGAGCAGCGGGATCCCGTGATAGTCGAAGAACCGGCCCCGGAGCCGGGAAATCGGCTCCTTGGTCTTCAGCAGCGTCTGCGTGGCCGGCCCTCCCAGGGCGCAAATGAACCGCGGCCGGATCGCCTGGAGCTGCTTGAGCAGGAACGGCTGGCACGCCAGGATCTCGTCGGCCTCGGGGGTCCGGTTGTTGGGGGGGCGGCACTTGATGATGTTGCAGATGTAAACGTCCTCGCGCTGCATCCCCATCGCCTGGATGATCTTGGTCAGGAGCTGCCCTGCCCGCCCCACGAACGGCTCGCCCTGCGCGTCCTCGTCGGCCCCGGGCGCCTCGCCCACGAACACCAGCTTCGCCTCGGGGTTCCCGACTCCGAAGACGATCTGGGTCCGGTGCCCTTGGAGCTTGCACCGGGTGCACTCGCCCAGCTCCTCCCGGACCTGGGCCAGCGTGGGCCGCGGGGCCTGCGCCGGCCCGGCCGGGGGCCAGCGGACATCCAGGAACTCCAGGCCCAGCGTCCGCTGCGCCTCGAGGTATGCCGAGAGATCCCCGACGATCTCGCGGAGCGCGCGGCGCGGATCAGTGGCCATGGCGATCCCCGCCGGCCGCCCGGCGCGCGCGGAGCAGGGCCGCCACGCGGTCCAGCACGCGCTCCGCCACTGCCCGCTTCGACTGCAGGGGCACCTCCTCCACCTGCCCGGAGCCGTCCAGGATCTTCACGGCGTTGGTGTCGGCCTCGAAGCCGGCCCCGGCCTGGCGGACGTCGTTCGCCACCACCAGATCCAGGCGCTTGCGCTCGAGCTTCGCGCGGGCGTTCGACACCAGCTCCTCGGTCTCCGCGGCAAAGCCGACCAAGACGCGCGCGCCCTTCCGCCGGCCCACCTCGGCGAGGATATCCGGCGTCGGCTCGAGCCGCAGCTCGGGCACGCCGCCGGCCTTCTTGATCTTCTGAGGCGCGGCCTGGGCCGGGCGGTAGTCCGCCACCGCCGCGGCCTTGATCACCACGGTCGCCTTCTCCAGGCGGGAGAGCACCGCCTCGTACATCTCCTGGGTCGTCTCGACCGGCACCAGCTCGACGCCGGGCGGCGGGGTGAGCGCGGTGGGGCCGCTCACCATGACGACCTGCGCGCCCCGGGCCCGGGCGGCCTCGGCCACGGCGTAGCCCATCTTGCCCGAGGAGCGATTGGACAAGTACCGGACCGGGTCGATCGCCTCGCGCGTCGGCCCCGCCGTGACCAGCACCAGCTCCCCGGCCAGATCGCCCGATCGTCCCAGGACCGCCTCCACGGCCGCCAGGATCTCGGAGACCTCGGCGAGGCGACCGGGTCCGACCAGTCCCGAGGCCAGCTCGCCCACCCCCGGCCCGACCAGGGAGGTGCCCCGCTCGCGGAGCCGTGCGAGGTTCGCCTGCACCGCCGGGTGCTCGTACATGCCGCTGTCCATGGCGGGCGCCACCACCACCGGGCAGCGGCTGGCGAGATAGATGTTGGCCAGGAAGTCGTCCGCCAGCCCCAGGGCAAGCTTGGCGATGCTGCGCGCCGTGGCCGGCGCGATGAGGAAGAGATCCGCCTGGGCGCTGGCCTCGATGTGGCCGATCCGCGAGTCGTAGTGGAGCGACCACATGTCGAGCAGGACCGGCTGCCGTGACAGCGTCTCGAAGCTGAGCGGGGCGACGAAGCGGGTGGCGGCCTCGGTCATCACCACCTGCACTGCGGCGCCGCGCTTGGTGAGCTCCCGCAGCAGCTCCACCGCCTTGTAGGCAGCGATGCTGCCCGTGACCCCGAGGAGGATCCGCTTGCCCTGCAGGCTCATGGTCCTTGACCCTCCCGACCCCCCTGCCCTCTTCAACCTCGTGCCACCTCAGCCGTCCAGGGGTCTCCGAGGCTCTGAATCAATGGCCGTGTGGCGTGCCTCGGCCAAAAAGTTACTGTTCGAA
>Ga0335070_10001680_pt1 | contig 25677 bp, 8 predicted proteins | sample Lox_Sample_13_FD_206722 | JGI IMG/M metagenome (GOLD analysis project Ga0335070, IMG submission 206722) | Soil microbial communities from Loxahatchee National Wildlife Refuge, Florida, United States - Lox_Sample_1.3 | ecosystem: Environmental > Terrestrial > Soil > Wetlands | place: USA: Florida...
TTGATATGGATGGTGTGCCCGGAGCCGGGCTCGAACCGGCATGGCTTGCGCCGAGGGATTTTAAGTCCCTTGTGTCTACCAATTTCACCATCCGGGCAGCACGCACATTCTACTCGGCGGTCCGCCTTTACATGACTGTGCACGACCTTCAGAATCGCGGCTTGTCCGTCGAGATAGCACCTATGAGATTGTTTCTGTGGTTGGCGTTGCTGCCAGCAGCCGGCAGTGCATTGGCTGCGTCTTCCGAGTACGAATGCATTATCGAAGCGCGCACCACGGTGGAGATCCGCAGTCCGGTTGAGGGGCTGATCGAGACCGTCGCCGTCGACCGCGGCGATCCGGTCAAGAAGGGTCAGGTGGTGGTGCAACTCGAATCCGGGCCCGAACGGGCCAACCTCGCGATCGCCCGCTCGCGGGCGGAGATGACCGGGCCGGTGGAGGCAGCGCAGGCGCGCGTGGAGTTCGCCAAGACCAAGGAGAAACGCCAGGAGGAGCTCGCGCGGCAGAATTTCGTCTCTGCCAGCGCCGTCGACGAGGCGCGCACCGAGCGGCGCCTGGCGGAATCCGAGCTGAAAGTCGCGATCGAGAACCAGAAGCTCGCGCAGCTCGAGGTCGATCGCGCGCAGGAGCAGCTCGCGCTCAGGACGATCCGCAGCCCGGTGGACGGCCTGGTCGTGCAACGCTTGCTCAAGGCCGGCGAGTTCGCCACTAGCAACATCAAGGAGCCGATTCTCAAGCTCGCCGAGGTCAATCCGCTGTACGTCGAAGTCGTGCTGCCAGCCAGCATGTTCGGGAAGGTGCGTCGTGGGGACCAGGCTGAGGTCGTCCCCGAGACGCCGGCCATCAAGGCGACTGCACGGGTGCTGGTGGCAGACCGCGTGATCGATGCGGCGAGCGGGACGTTCGGCGTGCGACTGGAGCTGCCCAACCCCGGCAATCAGATCCCCGCGGGCGCAAAGTGCAAGGCGCGCTTCTTGAAGTAATGACCATGTGGCGCACCTTCCTGGCCGGCTTGCTCGCCGTCTGCGCGTTGACCACCCCACTGTCCGCGCTCGCGGCCGAGGCCGCCATGACCGTGGACGTGCCAGCCGGAAAATGGAAGGCGCTGCGCTTGAAGAGCTTGCCAAAGGATGCTTCGCTGGCGGTCGCCGTGCAAAGCGCGGCCAGCATCGGCATCAGCCTGCTCAAGGAAGAGGACTTCAAGCGCTTCCCGCAGCCGCAGGAGCCGGTGTTCATGGGCGCGTCGGATCGCTCGCTCTCGTTCACCGTAACGATCCCTGACACCGGGAACTATTACCTGGTGTTCGATAACCGCCGCTCTAGCGAGACACAGAAGGTGAAGTTCGTGGTGCGGGCCGAGCGTGGCGCCGCGCGCTCCGGGCCACAGCCACCCGCACAATCTCCCACACCGCGTGCGGGAGCTCGACAGCACGAGTTCTGACTACTCGCGGCGCCCGGTGAAGGCGAGCATGTCCGCCATCTGATCATCGTGCGTCAGCAGGTGGCGGCGCACCGATGCGTTGACCTGCTCGGCACGCCATTGCGCCACCGAGAACAGCTGACGCCGCAGTGCCGCTCCCGCTTCACCGCCCTGCCCGGCCTGGGCCAGCCGCGTGGCGAAGCTTTTCCCGAGGTAGGTGCGGATCAGCTCGTCTTCGAGCGAGACGATCGCCTCGAAGCTGCCGGGGTCGCCCTGCCTGCCGCAGCGCCCGAACAGCTGCCTGTCGATGCGTGCCGACTCGTGAAGCTCGGTTGCGATCACATGCAGGCCGCCCAGCTCTACCACACCCGGTCCCAGCTTGATATCGGTGCCGCGGCCCGCCATGTTGGTGGCGACGGTGATGCGGCCACGCTGACCCGCCTGCGCCACGATTTCCGCCTCCTCGGCGTCCTGGCGGGCGTTGAGCAGTTGGTGCGCTAGGTTTGCCGCGTGCAGCAGCCGGCTGAGCTTTTCGGATGCGGCGACCGAGCGTGTGCCGATCAGCACCGGGCGTCCCTGCGTATGCAGCTGCGCCACGCGCTCGACGATCGCAGCCCACTTCTGATCCTCGCGCGTGAACACCCGGTCGCCATTTGACCGGCGCTGGACCGGGCGCTGCGTGGGCACCTTCACGGTGGCGAGCTTGTACACCGACCAAAGCTCGGCGGACACTTCCTGCGCGGTCCCGGTCATTCCTGCCAGCCACAAGTAGCGGCGGAAGAAGGTCTGGTAGGTGATGCGTGCCACCGAGGTCTGCTGGGACGACAGCGGCAGGTCTTCCTTCGCCTCGATCATCTGGTGCAGGCCTTGTTCCCACTTGCGATCGGCCATGATGCGCCCGGTGAACTCGTCGATGATATGCACCTTCTCGTCGCGCACCAGGTAGTGGGTGTCGCGGTGGAACAGGTGGATGGCGACCAGCGCTTGCGACACCAGCTCTTCGCGCCGGCGCGGCCCGCGGAACAGGGGCGGCAGCTGCTCGGACCAATCGTCGAGCTGATCGCGGCCGGCATCGGTGAGATCGAGCCGTCGCTCCTGACGCTCGATGCGGAAGTGGCGCTCGCGCTCGAGCCTTCCCGCTACCTCGAGCGCCACGCGGTACATCTCACGCTCAAGGCCGGCCGGCCCCTGACCGGAGATGATGAGTGGCGTGCGCGCTTCGTCGACCAGAACGCTGTCCGCTTCGTCGACGATGGCATAGTACAGGCCGCGCAAGTACAGCTCGGCTGCGCGCGCCTTCGCGCCGGCCAGTTTCTCGATCGCCAGCTGCATGCGACTTTCCCTGCGCCCGAGCGCGATCCGGTCGCGCAGGTAGTCGAAGGTCAGCTCCTTGTTGGTGCAGTAGGTCACATCGCTGGTGTAGGCCGCCCGCCGCTGGCTCGGTTGCAGCCCATGCTTGATGATGCCCACGGTCAACCCGAGCATCTCGTAGATCGGCCGCATCCACAGCGCATCACGTTCCGTGAGGTAGTCGTTCACCGTGATCACGTGCACCGGGATGCCGGCCAGCGCCGCTGTGCACGCCGGGAGCGTGGCGGTCAGGGTCTTGCCCTCCCCCGTCTCCATCTCCGCCACCAGGCCGTTGAGCAGCACCCAGCCGCCGATCAACTGGACGTCGTAGTGGCGCACCTGCAAGGTACGCCACGCCACTTCCCGGACCAGAGCAAACGAGCGCGCGACCAGCGGCTCGCGGAACCCCTGATCGCGCAGCTGCAAACGCAGCTCGTCCGCGGTGCTGCGGAGCTGCTGATCGCTCAGGCCTTCCAGCGACGGAGCGACCCTGTGCACCGCATCGACCACTTGGGTGTGCTGCGCACGTGCCACTCGGCCGGCGCGGATCGCGGGCCCGGCGAGCCGCTCGGCCAGCTTGTCGAGCATGCTTGGTCGCGAGCGCGCCTGCTCGGGATACGCGGTGGCCAGCGAGGCCGCGGGCAATGACAGATCAAACATTGAGGCGCGAGAGGAACAACTGGCGCAGGCTGCGATACCACTGGAACGCCAACGGCTCCCAGCCGTGATCGAATCGCACGTAGGCGCGTCCGCCCACGTTCGGCATACGCGGCTGTGGCGGCAGCTCCACATCCACCTGGAAGTACCGCTGTACCGTGCGCCGCCCTTCACGGTCGGTCGGATCCAGCGCGAGCGTGCCGCCGCCCTCAATGGCAAGCGCTTGGCTCGGTAGCTGATCCGTAGCCGAGGGCACCGCGCGACGCACGACGGCCGACGTAGTGTGCCTCAACTGTTCGGCAAGGCGTACGTCGACGCCGGCGAGCAGGTTGCGCACCAGATCGATGTCCTGCTGCGTCACCACGGTACGCACCGTGACGGCCTGCATGTCGACCACCTGACCGATCATCTGTCCTTTCTTGAGGTAACGCCCCGGAAGATCCACCGCCTGAGGCAGCACGAAGATGCCGGTTGCCCGGCTGCGGATCGAGAGGTCTGCGAGCCGCTGCTGAGCCCGGGCGAGACTCTCGAGGGTGTACCGCTGCTGCTCCTCTATGATCTCGGCGCGCACTCGGTCCGTGATCACGACTTGTCGGTGCTTGGCGTCCAGCTCGCGCAGCTGCGCCTCGAGCACCTTGACTTCGGTGCGCACATCCTCGTCGTCGCACTCCACCAAGAGATCGCCGCGAGTGACCTTGCTGCCCGGAAGAGCAACGACCTTGGTCACGAACCCATCGGCGCCTGCCCGCACGATTCCTTCTTCCGGCACCCAAACCACGCCCTCGGCGACGGTGCGCTGGGGCACCGGGATCACGAGCAGAACCAAGGCTACGCCGGCGAGCAGCCCGACCGTCGCGAGCACCGCGCGGCGGCGCACGCGCCGGATCCGCGGGCTGGTCGCCACGAATTTGCCGATCTTGATCGCAGGCAGGACCAGCCAAGCGAAAGCGGTGGAACCGGCGAACACGATCCCCAGTAGAAGATGCTGCTGCCCGAGGAACAGCAAGATCGCCAAAATCACCAGCAGCCGGTAAACGAAGGAGGCAACCGAAAACCCGATGAACCAGACGCGCTCGCCCCGCGAGGCGATCGGCTGCTCCGCATCGCGACGGCCGAACAAGTAGCGCTCGCAGAGATAGATCAGGTAGGTGGAGGCGCGCTGCCGCAGATTGGGGATCTCCACATAGTCCATCAGCATGTAGTAGCCATCGAACCGCAGCAGCGGGTTGGCGTTGAACATCACCGTGGAGATGCCGGCGATCAGGATGGTGTTGTAAGCGAGCGAGCGCACGATGCCCGGCTCGGCATTGAGCCACACGAACATGGCGAGCGCCGCGATGAACAGCTCCACTCCCATCCCCGCGCCGCCCACCACCACCCGCTTCCACTTGGACTTGAACGACCACGCCGCAGAGGCGTCCACGTACGGGACGGGTGTAAGCACGAGGATCATCACCCCCATCTCGTGCACTTCGCCGCCATATGCCTTCACAGCAAAGGCATGACCGAACTCGTGCAGCAGCTTGATCACCGGGAACAGCAGCCAGAGCACCAGCAGGTTCTCGGGCATGAGCACCCGGTCCAGCACGTCCTTGGACAGCTCCGGCCAATGGGTCCAGCCGAGCACCAGACCCCACCCCACTACGGTGAGCCATAGCACCAGGCCGAACCAGCCATACAGCGGCTGCACCCCAGGCGACAGCCGGTTGAGCAGCCGCTCGGGGTCGAACAGCGGAAGCTGCCAGGCGAAGATGCTGAAGATCTGCTTCTTGAGCTTGGCGCGCTCGAAGTTCTGGCGGCGGCGGAACAGCTCCGCGGTGTCCGGGGGCACGTCACACTGCAGAACGTCGGCCGAGTGGAGCTGCCCCAGCAGCTGAATCACCTCGTCCTGCGACACCGCGTCGTCCCCCAGGCGTTCGAGCGCCATGTCCCAGATCTCCTGCACCGTGCGCTCGCCATCCATCAAGCCGATGACCGTATAGGCCGATGGCGAGAAGCGATGGAAGCGCTCGGAGGACAGGTCCTGCAGGACGTACCAGGTTTCGCCTCGGTACTGGTGTCGAGTGATGCGCGCGTGGGTACGCAACCTCGGCTTCAGTTGCGCGACGCGGTACCAGGTCGGGCTGAACAGGGATTCGGCCATGAGCTCAACTCGAGCAGCGGTCCGCTTGCTCCGGCTTACGCGCCGGCACTGTCTGCGCAGTCACTCGAGGGATCACGGCAGCCACTTCCACACATGCAGCCGGATCGATTCCCAGATGTCATGGGTCCAGATCCACAGCCAGCTGCGCCGGTCGATCTCGATCTTGCCCACCCCTTCCATCCCTGGGCGCAGCCGCGGATCCGCCTGGTCGAACGCGGCCTCGACACGGAAGAAGTTGCGCCCCTCCTTCGGCGTCGATACCGGCGTGATCTTGTTCACCACGAACGGCACCGGTGCATGCGGGAAGGCCGACAGCAGGATCGAGCCCGTCTGGCCGACCCTGACATGCGAGACATCGCGCTCGTCGACTTTCAGAATCAACCGGTAGGCGGACATCGGTGCGACCTCGAACAGCACGGTGCCGCGCTCCACTGGGGCTCCGAGCTGCTGCGTCAGGTCCCCCGACACCACTACGCCGTCGAACGGTGCGACGATCCGCGTGCGCCCGAGCTGGTCCTCGACTCGCGCCAGCTGCGCGCGGTTCTGTTCGAGCTGGGCGCCCAACACCTGAGTCTGCGCAGAATCGTGATTCGCCATGGCCTGGCGCAACTGCTTCAGCACCTCTTCCTGCTGGCTCAGCCATTTCATGCGTTCGAGCTTCAGCTCGCGGTCATCCAGCACCGCCAGCAGCGTGCCGGCTTTCACCACGTCTCCGGCACGCACGGGAGCTTCGCGAATATAGCCGTTGAACGGCGCGACTGCGGCTTGCTGCACCAGTGGCTCGAGCGCGGAGGTAGCCGACACTCGGAAATCGCCTTGCGCCAGAACCAGAAAGGCGATCACTGCCGCCACCATTAGCGCGCCCAACTTGAAGCCGAGATGGCGCGGCCCGAACAGACGCCCGAGCAGATCGCGCCCCCACCAGCCGGCGCGCAACACCATGAGCTGGTCTTCGCGCCGGTGCACGTCGAGCATCGGACCGGCCAGGCCGGCGAGCGCCTCGCACAACTCCACTGCTTCCAGGTCGAATGGACGCTGCGCAGAGCGTTCCAGTGTGATCGCGCCCACGACCTTGCCAGCCGCAGCCAGAGGCACGGTCAGAGTCGCCCCCACATCCTGGCTAGTGGCGAGGGCTTGGTGTGCGCGCGTGACGGCGGGCAGCATCCCTTGGATGGGTGGGAACGCCACGGTCGATCCCTGGTCCATCGCTTCTTCCATACACTCGCCGACGGCGCGCAGCAGGTTGGTGCGCTCCTTGAAGTGCGCGCTATGCGAAACCGCGGCGATTCTGACGTGCCCCGCGCGTGCAAAGCCGATGCTCACGCGCTCGCACTGCATGCGATCGGCAAGTTCGGTCGCCAAAGTCATTGCGGAGCCGGAGAAGCGCTCCTGTCCTGCGGCTCCCGCCGTGAGCTCCAGAACGGTCTGGAGCCGCTGCTTGGCGGCGCTCTCGCGTGCGATCACCTCTCGTGCGAACAGCACCTCCAGGCCTGCCGCTCCCCAATGCAGGTGGCGCAACGCTCCCTGCAGCTCGGCCTCGGAGCGCGGGCCCACGTGCAGCACGACGACGCCGCGCAGCTTGCCGACGGCTTCGATCGGGTATGCCACGTGGTAGCCGGCGGTCATCTTCCCGGCTTCGACGGCCGCAGGCAGCACCAAACCCCGCCGCTCAACCAGGGCGCGTTGGGCGGCGTGAGTGAGGTAGCTCATGTCCCGACGGACGTCGGGCCAGACCGCGGCCGGGGCATAGCTGCCCTCGGCTTCGATGAGCAGCAATACAACCCCGCCCTCCACGGCAGGGATCAGTCGGCACTGGATCGCCAACCAGCTCTGACAGAACTGCTGGGCGTCCTCCGTGCCGGCGAGCACGGCCCATAAGTTGGCGTCGTGCCCGGACTCGTAGAGCAGCCCGGCGGACGACGCGCCGGACCCCGACCCGGCTTCACGCCGGATTTCGGAACCCGCACCCTCGATGCCGGGTGGCGTCATGACAAGGCGGCTGCGCGGACGGTGAGCGCCGCCCGCCGCAACTCACGACTTACTTCAACTCGCCGTAGCGCGTTTCGTATTCACCGATCAGCTTGGACAGCAGAGCGTTCAAGCGCTTGGCTGCGAAAGGCGAGAGCACGATGCGGTGGTCGAGCTCGATATCCATGTCCTGGGGCGTGCGCTCCCAGTTCTGGTTGACGCCGAAGTTGAGCACCACCTCTTCCCGGGTGCTGGTGGCGTTGCAGAAGTTCGCGTAGCTGCTCTTGAGGTGCTGCGTATTCCAGTGCACCTTGACCTGCTGCCCCTGTTGCTCGGCGGCTTTCTCTTCCTTGGCTTCAGGCGCTTTGGCCATCTTCCGGTCTCCCTTCTTCTCGGTTGCTTTCGTCCTGGCTGCCACGGATGCGCTCCTCAGCGGCCGCCTCGGCCGTCAATCACTTCAGTTCGCCGTAACGGTTCTCATACTCGCCGATCAGGCGCGACAGCAGCTGGTTGAGCCGCTTGGCCGCGAACGGCGACAGGACGATGCGATGCTCCAGGTCGATATCCAGGTCGCCCGGCGTGCGCTCCCAGTTTTGGTTCACCCCGAAATTCAGCACCACCTCTTCGCGCGTGCTGGTGGCGTTGCAGAAGTTCGCGTAGCTGCTCTTGAGGTGTGATGTGTTCCAGTGAACCTTGACCTGCTGGCCTGGAGTCTCGCTGCCGGTGGCTTCAGCCATGTGATGTCCTCAGAGAAAATTGAATGTTTGCAAAAGGTTAATGACTATTCTTCAACCACACCATAATGCTACTCCGGTCTTTTCCGTCAGGCAATTGTGCCAAGCGCGCGAGAACCGCGAGGGAAACTGTGGAGAGCGGGAGGGGTCGTCAGAGGTCTACGGACAAGGAACTTTCTTCGACCGATGACGCTGCAGCAGGCGGAGCTGCTAACTAATCCACGCGCGTGCGCGCCGGTGTTTGCGCAGCTCAACGGAGAGAACAGTCTAGCCTTAGCTGGCGCGTCGACCGCGTACCCAGCCTACGAGTACCAGCCCGGCTCCGAGCAGCGCGTAGGTCGTGGGCTCCGGGACTAGCGTGACCGACCCAGTCAGAACGATCGGCGGCAACTCTTCCTCCACGAAGGTTGGGCTTCCCGTGACCGTAACCAGGATCGACTTCTTAGGGTCCAGTGGCGGTATGACGTCGAAAGTCAGCTTGAACAGCGGGCCAGTCGGCACTGTGGCCGCGACCGCATAGGAAATCGTACCGAATTTCGGAGTCACCGATTCGAAAGTTCCTGGGACACCCGGCTGCTGCTCCAACTGGACGAGATGAAACTTCGCGTCATCGAAGTCGAGCTTGAGGTCTAGACTATCGAGCGCGGTCCCAAATGGATCGGCTAGGGACACGATCACCTGGAAAGTGTCTGTGTCATTCGGAAGAAACTGCGGCTCCGAAATGGTGATCGCGGCTTGCGCCCCCTCCCCCGCACTGCAGAGCGCGGCTAACAAGAGCGCCTTGCGGAAGAGTCTGGACAGATTGTGCATACGGCCTCCACGCGGTCTTGGGTTCGCGACGACATCGCTGAGCTCTGTGCGCTTGCTCGCTGATTGCTTAGAGTTCTTGGGGGTGCTCAGCAGACGCACTATGTGCCCTCAGCAATGCCATCCCCTCCTAGCCCAGACTCGCCCGATTGGGGTTAACACTTTGTCACTAAGCGGTTTTTCATGTCCGATAGTACGCGCGCGGCGATACATCCGCAAGTAGGCTCACAGCTTTCCTGAGGGCCGCTGCAGATCGGATGGTCATCGATCTGTTATCACGAAGCCACCAGCCACTTTGATCACGGTGGACGCGGTCTAGCATCATTGCGTTCCGTCACCAAGCGTCGCGTGGCAGCGCGCTCGACCATTACTGTCAGCTCCTTCGATCGGGCTGTCACGGTTTCAGGCTCGCGATCGAGGCCGCGGCTTTCGCTACCATCGGTAGAGAGCACTGAGCCCGCGCGGGCCGATGGTCCGCACGGGTTTCAGGCAAGAACCGCCTCACGACCGCTGCTTGAGGTTGCTCGTCGGAGCCGCCACCTTGCCGGCCGTCGGCAGCGTCAGTTTGATCTTGCGGTTCGGATTTGCATGGTCGTCTCCGCGTCCGAGGTTGCTCACGAAATCTCCGGTCCAGGTTGTGGCTTGTCCTGCACTGCCCTTGGGCCCGCTGGCAAAGACCGGCCTGGCCGTTACGCTCCAGTCGATCACCGGTGCCGAGTCAGAGCCCTGGCCGGCTGGCGCGTGGGGCGCCCGCAGCGGCTCGGCGGCGAGCGCCTGTAGCACACCTGGCGACGACGACCGCGCGGCCGCTTGCGGCGCGAGCGCCATCTGCACGATGACGTGGCCATCGGTCTGGTCCGCCCCAGGCTGCGGCGCTGGGTTGAGCGTGAGCGCACCATCATCGAGCATCGCCCACTGCAGATCGATGAGCTGCAGCCCCGGCTGCGCGTTCGGTTTGATGCGCAGGTCGATCTCCACCAGGCTGCCTGTTCCGCCTTGCAGCGCCCGCAGCCCGGCCATGTCGATGTGCAGCACACCCGGCTCGTCACGGCGGATGAGGTACTCGAACGCTCCGGTCAGGCTGCCGCGGCGTACATCGACTACTTCCAGCGTCGAGGCATGGTAGGCCAGGCGCATCTGCGCCGATTCCAGCCCCACGGCGCTGTCCAGGTTCACCGGGACCGTGACCACTGACCCAGGCTGTCCGCTGATGGTGTCCGGCAGACTCACGTATGGATCCGGACCGCCTCGGATGACTGGCGTCACGCCCGGCGGAATGTCCGGGATCAGCGCCTGATCGATGCCGGAGATCTCGCGCAGCAGCAGCGTGCGGTCGGTGCTGGTGAACACGCCGTTGCCGCTGGTGTCGGCCACGATCGCCGGATCGGCCAGCTGGAAGGCCGAGAAGCCGCTGTCCAGACCGCTAAGCTGGCGCAGCATGCGCTGCAGGTCGAGCGAGTTGTAGCTGCCGTTGCCGGTGACATCGCCCACGAAGGCCACCACGTGCAACCCGTCGTCGTCCAGACCCTGGAGCGCCCCGTTGTTGAAGATTAGGTTCTGGATGTCCAGCAGCTGCTTGCTGGTGTAGGGGGCATTGCCGGCCACCTGTGCCTGCAAACTCAGCAGCACGGTGCTGGCGTTAGTCAGACCGGACAGGCCCTCGACGCGGATCTGCACCAGCCCCGTGGCGCCATCGATGTTCTTGAGCGTCATGCTGCCGTTGATGCCGCCCGCGAGCTTGACGTCCTGAACCGTGAGCAGCGCCGGGTCGTACTTGAGCGAGAACTGCACGCTGGTCACACCCGCTGCGTTGCTGACGCGCACCGGGATGCCGGCGGTGAGGTTGCTCGCCGGCAGGTTGACCGGCTGACCCGGGCCGCGAGCGAATTCGCCGATGGACAGAACTGGCACGCTCGCTGTGGCCACCGTGAACGTGTGCACGAAGTCGTCGCCATTGGTCTGATCGTTGTTGCCATCGAGCGCGCGACCTAGGACGTCGGTCAGGCCGTCGGCCCGTGACGCGAGGGTTACGCTGTAGGTATCGGGCGCAAGCACCCCGCCGGTCTTGATGAAGGTGAAGCCGGCGTTATCGCCATCGATTACCAGGGACCCGGTCACTGCTCCGCTGCTGGCTCCCACCAGCGTTGCATCGGCCGGGCCTTCTCCGACCAGTTCCGAACCGTACAAGTTGAGCTTGCTGCTGTCGAAGGGGCGGTCGAACCGCACCTTGAAGCCGGTGGCGGTCTGCTGGAAGCCAGCCTCGCCGGGCAACACGTTCAGATAGTCGGGCGTGACAGTCAGCGTGAACGCCGTCTGGTCGGTGCCGCCGTGGCCGTCATCGACCCCTACCTGGAAGTCGAAGTCCTGCCTGGCCAGCACGTCCGGCGCGGCCCACGTAAGCAGTCCTGCGTCGGTCACGGTTGCTCCAGCGGGGGCTGCGAGCAGTGCATAGTGGAGGGTGTCGCCCTGATCGGGGTCCGATGCGCCAAGCTGGATGGCGAAGGGCTTCCGGCCCTCGACGTTCTGATTGGCAACGGGCGTGAACACCGGCTGGTCGTTCACCGCGCCAACGGTGATGCTGACCGTGGCCGCATCGGAGAACAACGCTCCGTCGTACGCACGGAAGGTGAAGCTGTCCACGCCGTTGAAGTTAGCCGCAGGTGTGTAGGTGTAAGCGCCGTTGTCTTGCACTTGCACCGTGCCGTGGGCGGCTTCGCTGGTCAGGCTGAAGGTGAGCGCGTCGCCGTCGACATCGCTCGCCTGCAGGGTCCCGGATGCTGGCGTATCCTCGGTCGCCGTCAGCGAACTGTCTTGCGCTACGGGTGCGTCGTTCACCGGAGTGACGGTGATCGTGAGTGGCACGGCGCCGGACGAATCGACACCGCCGTTAGCGGTGCCGCCGTTATCTCGGAGGACCACGCTGAGGTTGGCAGAGCCATTCGCATTGGGCGCGGTCGTGAACGTCAGTATACCCGTGGGGGACAACGCCGGACCCGCCAGGAACAAGCTGGAGTTGTCGTTGCCGATCTGGAAGCTCAGCACCTGTGCGGCCTCGTTCGACGGCCCGGCGGAGAAGCTGGTCGCCCAGGCGAACGACTGCGCTCCCGCATCTTCCTGGACAGTGATGTTCGGCCCCGCGATGAACGTCGGAGCGTGGTTGACCAACTGGACGTTGATCGTCACGGTCGCCAGGCTGGACGGCACCAACCCGTCGCTCGCCCGATAAGTGAAGCTGTCGCTTCCCGAGAAGTCTGCTGCGGGCATATAGGTGAAGCCGCCATCGGTGCTGAGCGTCAGCGAGCCATGGGTCACGTTGTCGACGAGCAACGCACTCAACGCCGGTCCGTCCACATCCGAGTCGTTGGCCAGCACGCCCGGCCCCGCTACCGTCAAGGGCACGTTCTCCAGCGTCTGGTAGCTGTCGGCTGCAGCCGATGGCGCATCGTTCACTGGCGTGACGGTGATGACGAAGCCTTGCGCCGCCGAGGTATCGGCGCCGCCCAGGGCTGTGCCTCCGTCGTCCCTGAGTCTCACGGTCACATTGGCGCTGCCATTGGCGTTGGACGCCGTGGCGAAGGTCAGGGTGCCGTCCGGTGAGAGCGCAGGCGCCGCGGCGAACAGCGCCGGGTTGTCGGTCGACAGCAGGAAGGTCAGGACTTGCCCGGCCTCGTTCGCCGCGCCGGCGGAGATCCCGGTTGCCCACCCCGTACGGGTTTGTGGTCCTGCATCCTCTTTGACCGTGATGTCCGGTCCCTTCTGGAACGAGGCGGCGTCGTTCACCGGCTGCACCTCGATCGCCACAGTCGCTGGATCGCTGGTCAGCTCGCCGTCGGAAGCCCGATAGGTGAAGGTGATCGGTCCGTTGAAGTCCTTGGCCGGTGTGTAGCTGAAGGTGCCATCGGCATTGAACAGCAGCTGACCGCTGGCCGGGCCGCTGACCAGTTCCGCGGTTAGGCCACTGCTGTCGATGTCGCTGTCGTTGCCCAGAACGGCGCCAGAGATCGCCTGGTCTTCGTTCGTGGTGAACGAGTCCCCGACGGCCACCGGCGCGTCGTTGACCGGGGTCACGCTGATCGTGAATGTCTGCAGCGCCGAGAGGTCGATCCCCGCGCTGGCCGTGCCCCCGTTGTCATGCAACTGGACGTGAACCAGCGCGCCGCCGTTGGCGTTGGCGGCGGTTGCAAAAGTAAGCCGGCCGTCGGCCGCGATCGCAGGCGCGACCGAGAACAGGCTGGCGTTATCGGTGCTGACCTGGAAATCGAGTGTCTGATCCGCTTCGTTCGCCGGTCCACGGCTGATGTTGGTCGCCCACGACAGGGACTGCGGTCCGGCGTCCTCCGCGACGGTCACGTCCCCGCCGCCAACGAAGGACGGCGCATCGTTCACAGGCAGGATTCCGACCGATACATGGGCCGGCGCCGACGTGCTCCCGAAGCCGTTCGACGCGGTGTAAGCGAAGCTGTCGGGACCGAAGTAGTCCGCCGCAGGCGTGTAGGTAAACGACCCGTCCGTGCTCAGTGTCAGCGTACCGTGCGCTGGCCCGCTCACGAGGGCAGCAGTGATCGGGTTGCCGCCCGAATCGCTGTCGTTCGCGAGGACGCCGGTCTGCGCCGCAATCACCAGCGGCACATCCTCGGTGGCTGTGTATTCGTCATCCTCCGCGGTGGTGACTGGCTGTACCACACTGACTGGGATGGTGCCGGTGGCCTTGCCTCCGTCATCGTCCTTCAGGGTAATCGCCAGCACGTAATTGCCCGCGGTGTCGTACTGATGCATCAGCGAGAACTGCCGCTGCGACAGACTTGCCGTCTCCGGCTCGCTGCCATCGCCGTAGTCGACGCGCACCGTCCACTGGTCTGCGCCAGGATCGGTAAAGGCAATGGTCCGCGCAAATGTCTTGCCGGCGTTTACAGTCGCCGCGCCGCCAGCATCGAAGGCGGGCGCGACATTGTTGACGAACACATGCGCCACGTCCACGTACACCGGCGGCCCTTCGGCGGCGAAGTCCGTGACCGTCAATGTCGCCGTATAGTCGCCGTTGTCGGCAGGGGTGAACGTCACGTTGAATCCCTGGCCCGTGTCTTTCTGGACCGCTGGCACCAGGTTGCCCTTGGAGTCCGTGACCTTCCACTCGAACCCGAAGTCGCTGCCGACATCCGGGTTGGGCTCGAAGGCCGTCCCGGACAGGGTAACCGACGAGCCCTCGGGTGCTTGAACGTCGGGTCCCGCATCCGCTACGCGGAAGTTGCCGAAGTCCACGTTCGTGTTGAGCAGGCCTTGACCGGATTGGACGTACACCGTGTGCGCGCCCGCCACACGCTGCTGGCCTACGGCCCAAAGTTCGTCGCCGACTCCGTCAGTCGTCGCGCCTGCCGTATTGGTCCCGTAGGCGCCGAAGTACAAGCGGCCGCCGGACGCAAATAAGTCATGTGGATAAGAGCCGTCTGCCCGCGTGCCGAGGTCAGTCACGATATTGACCGAGGTCCCGTCGTAGGCGAACAGTTGGGTGCCGAGCGGTATCGGCCCGAAGAAGTTGATCAGCGCGGTGGCGGAGAAGTACAGTTTACCGTCGAACACCGTGAGATAGTATGGATACGACGACCCGCTGCCGAAATACAGATCGGTGATCCGGGACGCGGTGTTGGAGACGCTGTTATAGCGCCACAGCTCTGTCCCGTCGCCGTCGGCGCCGTCCGCTCCGAAGTACAGCGACCCGTTGTAGACCGTCAGATCGTACGGGAAGGACGAGGCGCCATCCGCAGCCGCGATGTTGGCCGCCAGCGAGATGGAGTTCCCGTCCGTGCTCCACAGCTCGTAGCCATCATCGAACGTGCCCGAGAACAACGAGGAGAACTGGCCTCTCGCGCTGAAGTAGAGTCTGCCGTTGTATACCTCGAGATCGGACGGGTACGTGATCGTGGTGGACGTGAACAGGTTGCCAGGATCCGGCATCTTGGTGGCGGAGGAGCCGTCGAACTTCCACAGCTTGTTCACGCTGGTCGACGTGTCGAACGCACTGAAGTAGAGCGCGTTGTTGTACACGGTCAGGCCGCTCGGGCTAGACGAGGCCGCCACCGTGGTGGTGTCGGTGGCGTTGATGTTCGCCGCGAGGGCCCAGGAACTGCCGTCGTAGCTGAACAGCTCCCGACCAACGTTGTTGCGCACGAAGATGAAGAAGCCCAGCCCGCCTGGGCCCCCCGGCACGAATTGGAGCGTGGTGAAGTCGCCGTACGCCGAGAAGTACAGCTTGTTGTTGAAGACCACCAGGTCGCTCGGGGACGAGCTGCCGTTCTCGTTGATCTCCGAGACACGGATGGCGGCGTTCGTTTGGGCATCGTACTGCCACAGCTCCCGGCCGGCACCGTCCCCGGCGTCGGCTGCAAAGTAGAGCTTCCCGTTGAAGACGGTCAGGGAAGTGGGGTAGGACGACGCCCCGGTACTGCTCGTGTTGATGTCTGCAACGAGCGAGACCACGCCCGTGGTCGGGTCCAGCTTCCACAGCTCGACACCGGTGGGCACGTCTTCGAAATGGCCGATGACGCCCCCGCCACCGCCGCCGATCGCCTCAATGCCCAGGCCGAGCGGCGCGAGCGGCAGTCCCGGCACGAAGATGCGCTGGGTGCCGCTGGCGGTAAAGTAGATGCTGCCGTTATAGTCGACAAAATCCTGCGGGTAGGAGCTGGCTTGTCCCGCGTTGAGGTCCGTGACGAGCGTGACCTCGGTTCCGCCGACAGGCGCGGTACGGACCCAGGCTGGGTCGAGCACCTCGCCCACGGTGTAATTGCGGAATGGCGCCAGCCCGGCGAAGGAGTAGTCGCCGTTCGCGTCCGTCAGGGTGGTCGGCTCCCCGGGGTCGAGCTGCCCGTTCTGGTTGGAGTCGAGGTAGATGGTCCAGCCTTCCAGGCCCGGCTCGTTCTGTCCCTTCACCCCGTCGAGGTTCTGGTCGCTCCACTCCTGGCCGTAGACCGCACCGGTCTTCACATTGAAGTCGAAGGTCTGCTCTGCCGCGCGGCCCTTGGGATCGCCCGGGCCGAAGGCGTCGTCGTGCGCGACGAGCGTGATCTTCGCGCTGCCGACGAACCCGCTGTCGGGCGTGAGGGTCAGGAAGTACTTCGGCGCCTGCCCGGAGACTTGCGTGATGATCACATTCGCCTGCACCTGGCCGGCGCTGGACTTCGCGGTGTAGGTGATCGGCGTGCCGTCCGCGTCGCTGGCAAACCCTGTGATTTCTATTGACAGCGCCTCGCCTCGGCTAGCCTGCGGGGCGATCAGTCCGTTCGCGGTCCAGACCGGCGCATTGTTGTCCGCCGTATACACCAGATCGAAGCCGGGCTGAGCCGCTTCGCGCGCGAGCAGCTGCGGGACGTACTGGACATGCGAATCGTTGCCCAGCGGGTTCCCAGAGACGTCGAGCCGCTTCAGGGCCGGCAGCACCGGGTCGAGCGCCACGATACGCACCGCATCTGCAGCGACCGAACCGTCGGTGTTGGAAAGGCTGGCGATGACGCTGAGTGCGTCTCCCGTGTTGTCGAACACACCCAGGCTCTGCCAAGGCCGTCCACCCACCGTCGCTCCGCTCGGCGCGAAGCGCTGGTTGAGACTAAGCGCCGCGGAGTCCCCGCCCTCGGGCACCAAGTTGGTGACGCCATTGGCGCCACCTTGCACGCTGAACGGGATGCTGGAGGCGCGGCTCTCGTGGCTGGGCCAAGTGACAAATACCTCGTAGCGTCCGGGACGGACGTTGCTGAAGGTCCACTTCGCTTGTCCTGCGCCGCTGCCGGCGACGCCGGCATGGAACTGATAGTCCGAGCGATAGGCCCCGGCGACCGGGCGACGGTTCTGCAGCCAATCGGAGCCAGTTTCGGTGAAGCCTGCGTCGCCGTCGTCGGTCAATCGGGCGCCAACAGCTGGTCCGATGTCCTGAATGTCGTTGTCGTTGAGGTAGGCGAGCTCGAGCGTGTCGAGCCAGGTGATGGGCGCGATGTCGGTAAGCGCGTTGTGCGTGGCCGACAGAATGCGCAGATTGGCCAGGCCCTTGATCGGATCTAGGTCGGCATCGCCTCCCGGACGCAACGCGCTGGCCGGCACCACCTGCTTTGTACCGCCTTCGGGCTGATAGCTCAGGATCAGGCCGCCGGCGAAGAAGAAAGCCGTGTACTCGACCTGGATGTCGTGCCACCCGCCAGTAAGAGCAACTGGATCGCTGCCCTGCTCGCCGAAAGCAAACTTGTTCAGGATCAGCTTACCGTCGATGTAAACGCGACTGATTCCGCTGCCCGAAGTGAAGAAGGTGACGTCCTCGTCTTGAGCGATGTTGATCTGGCCGGTCCAGCGGACGGCGAATGCGCTGTCGAGATCGCTGAAGCCGCCGAAATCGCTGCTCGCATCGGCGAAATTCAGCGTGCTGTCCACCCGCGTATGCGTGGGCGTAAGGAAACGCAGGTCGGCGTAGTCGAAGGTCGTGACGGCCCCGGCGTAGTATTCTCCCAGCAGGCCGGAGCCGGAGCGGGCGCCGATCCCGGTATGGTCGAGTGACAGGAATTCGAGTGGCGGGGTTTTGCCCGGCGGCAGTATCTGGCTCCACAGGGCAATCGGCGTCAGATCGACCAGGGGATTGCCGTCCAGGCTAAGTCCCCTGAGATGCAACATACCGGTCAGCGGAGCGATGCTGGCCAGCCCGTTGTAGTCCAGCGCCAGATACTCGAGCCGCGAGAGCCCCACCTCGGAGCCCTTTGCCGGGCCTTCCTTCAGCGTGCGCCGCACGAGCGCAGACAGATCCTTCACCTGGTTATTCGCCAGGTTCAGCGCCGTGAGGTTGGTTGCAAATTCCAACCCGGTGAGGTCGGAGAGCCCCTGACCGCCGAGATCGAGCCGGGTGATCGTGACCATGTCCGAAGCGGTCACCGGCTCCTGCACCAGCGGCGTGCCGTCCCATTTGGTGGTGATCGGAATACCGAGCTTGTCGGCGATGGCCACTTCCAGCCGCGCGTCGTTGAAAGGCACGCTCGAATTGAGCGGGGTCAAGTCGCTCTGGCTGCTGAAGATATCCTCGCTCGCGCTCACACCGCCGATGAACTCTCCCGCCTCGGCATCGCGCACCTCGACCTGCTCGGCGAGGAAGTCGTCGTTGCCGCGGTCGCCGAACAGGAAGTCGATGTGCTTGTTCCCGATCAGGATGTCGTTGCCATCGCCACCGTGGATCACGTCACGGTCGGACAGCTTATGCGTCTGCCCGCCGATCGGCGCGACGATGTCGACCTCGAAATCGATCGGGCTGATCTGCGTCGCGTGGAACGGGTTGTAGACGCGCAGGTAATAAGTGCCGGCCTCGGTCGTGCGCAGGTCGGCGATCGCCACCCCGCTCTTGAGCAGCGCGCCCGATGCGTTATATAGGTCCACCAGCACGCCGTCCTGCTGCGCGGTGGTAACCTTGAGACCGGTAACCGAGCCGGTCGCAGTTGCGGAGCGGACGGACAGGGGCTGTGCGAGGCTGGGCGCATCCAGGCTGTAACGCAGCGTAAGGCGCGTCTTGCCTGCCTTCAGGGCGTCGCGTACCGCGCCGCTGATATCGATTTCGATCGGGCTGGTAGCCGAGACGGTTTTCAGATCGCGCGAACCCGCCGTAGTTGCTGGGTTGGTGGCGTCGGCATCGCGCACGACGTAATCGCCCTCGTCGTTCAACACGGCCACGCTCAGGGTCCGGTCCAGCAGACCAGATTCGGAGAGCGGCTTGGTGCCCTGCGCGGTTCCGTCGGACAACCAAAGGATTCTGCTGCCTCCGGGGCCGTCGGCGGTGAAGGCGAGCTTGCCGTTGAACAACGTCAGCCCGGATGGATTGTGTGCGAGTTCGCTGACCAGCCGCGTGCCCTGCGCAGTCCCATCCGTAACCCACAGCTCGCGCACCCGGTCGCCCGAGTCCGCCGTGAAATAGAGCCGGCCTCCCAGGACCGTCAGCTCGCCCGGATCGGATCCGACGAACGGGTCTTTGGCGATGTCGGCGAACAGCTGCGGTTTGGCCGGCACTCCGCCGTCCACGGCTACCCGCCAGAGTTCCCGGCCGTTTTGCCCGTCGTTCGCCGTGAAGTACACGAAGCTCCCCAGCTGGGCAAAGTTCTGCGGCGTGCTGCTCGCCCCTCCGGGATTGATGTCGCGCACCTGCTTGGTCCCGGCGTTCGTTCCATCACTCGCCCAGAGCTCCGCGCCGCTGGTGCCGTCGTTGGCAGTGAACAGCAGGAGCCCGCCGGCATTGAATAGCGCGCTTGGAGCGCTACCACCCTTTTCGGCGATGTCCTTCACCAGTGCCGTCCCGCCGCTGGTGCCGTCCGACTTCCACAGTTCGGCGCCAAGCGATCCCTGCGTGGCGCTGAAGAACAGGGTCCCGTTGACGTTTGTGAGCTCGGTCGGATCCGAGCCCGGGTTGGCGACACCCGGGGGAGCTGTGTTGATGTCTTTCACCAGGGTCGTGGTGCCGGCCGTGCCCGAACTCTTCCACAGCTCGTTCCCGTTCGTGCCGTTGTTCGCAGCCAGGAACAGGGTGCCGCCGACGTCGGTGAGCTGATTGGGGTTCGAGCTGAAGACGGCCACTATGTCCGGGAAGATGTTGCTCACCAGGACGGTGCCCGCCGTGGTCCCGTCGGTCTTCCACAGCTCGCGACCGTTCGGGCCGGTCGCCGCGAAATACAGTATCCCGTTGGAGACGGTGAGCTCGCCCGGATCGGAACTCGCGCTGCCTGCCGCGATGTCCTTGACGAGCACCGTGCCAAGCGCCGTGCCGTCGCTCTTCCACAGTTCCGTTCCCTCGTTCGCCGTAGTGGCGGTGAAGAAGAGCTTCCCGTTGTACGCGATGAAGTTGGACGGGTTGGAGCTGCGCTGAATATCCGGCAGGATGAACCGATTGTTGTCGGTGATCCGGCTGTTGTCGATGGCGCCGACCACTCCGGGCCCGAGCGCCAGCGTGTTCGTGTCGGCGGCGCCCAAGATGATCGGCGGGAAGAACGGATCCGAGCCCGGGTTGATGTCTTTGACTTGGGTCGTTCCGAGCACGGTGCCGTCGGTCTTCCAGAGTTCCGTGCCCTGCCCGCCGTCGGCCGCGAAATACAGCGTGTTGCCCACCGCATACAGGGCCGTCGCGTTCGCCACCGCGGGGATGCTGCTCCTCACGTAGTCCAGGACGAGTCTGGCGTCGGTGATCGTCTCCGGGTGATCGATGCGGTCCAGGTAGCCGGACAGGTCGACTTCGAGCACACCGCCGTCTCCCGACGCGGTGCCGATGTCGAACGTGGCACTGGGGGCGGCGACCGAGCTGCCAATGAATTTGGCGTCGCCACCCTTGAGCGTGGTAGTGACGGCTGGCTCCGCTGGCGTGATGACCCGGACTTCGTTGCCCGGCTTGCCGTCGCCCTGTGTGGTGAAGCGGAACCATTTCTCGGTGTCGCTCGGCAAGAGGCGGAAGTCGTTGACACCGTCACCGTTGATATCCACCGCCAGCGGGTCATTCCCGAAGCGTATCGGATTGGCATCCGAGCCGATCAGGAAATCGCCTGCACCGGGGACGGATGCGTTGACCAGCGGGATCGCGTTGCCCAGGTCCGGCAGCGCCACGGTGCGCGGCGTCCCGTACAAGACATAGACGCGCCCGGCCTTGTCGACCAGATGGTCGGTGAACAGGTCCGTGAAGCCCAGGCCGATCACCACGTCGTCCATGCCGTCGCGGTTGAGGTCGGTGTGGACCGGGCCCAGCGCGCTGCCCAGGCCACCCAGGCTGGTGAACAGGTCTTGGATACTGAGATCTTGCTCGCCCTGCAGCTTGACCTCCGCGGAGGACAGCAGCACCGACCCATTTCCGGCGGCGGCATCGTCTGCGGCGGAGTACTCGATCCAGGCGCGCGGCTTGGTGATGATGTCGAGCAGTGCACCCGAGGAACCGAAGATCGCGCCGCTTTCCACCAGCAACAGGTCTTGCTTGCCATCCGCGTTGAAGTCGCCCGCAGTAGCGCGCACGATGCCGCTGTACTGCAAGCCCCCCGCGAGCTCGCTGGTTGCCCGGCGATGCACCTCGAAATCCGAAGTGGCGGCGTTCTCGAGCAGTCCGGTCGTCCCGACCGCGTAGGCGGCCGTGCCGTAGAAGACCGATAGCGCACCCTGGGTTTCGGTCTCGGTGGTCCCGGCGAACCCGAAGTCGTCGTAGCCGTCCCGGTTCAGATCTCCGAGTGCGAAGACCTCCGCGCCGTCCCGGCTGATGTCGAACTTCACATTGGCGTTGCTGCTCAAGCTGAGCGCACCGGTGGAGGTGCGACCTAGCAGCAGGTAGCCGTCCGCCTGCGAGGCGGTATCGACGAACATGACATCGTCCAGCCCATCGCCGTTAACGTCACCGACCACGGTAGCGCGTGCGGCCAGCGCAGCGCTCGTGCCATCGCGCGTAATCCGATGCAGCCCGCTGGCGACAGACCCAAAAGTCCCATCCGTGAAACTGGTGGTTGCGCCGGGAGCCAGGCCACTCCCGGCCAGAATGTAAGCATGCTGCGGCGTGGTGATCAGCAGATCCGCATCGGCGTCGCCGTTCCAATCGAGGATGGCAACGTCGGTCGCAGCCGAATCCCCGGTCAGAGTGATGGTGTGCCGTCCGGCAGCCGGGATAGCGCTGGCAGAGAGCTGCCGCGGCCAGGAGCCCTCCTGGCCATAGATGACGGTTATGATGTTGCTCGATCCGGAGGAGCGGCTGAATACGAGGTCGGCCTTGCCGTCGCCGTTGAGATCGCCGGCCCCGTTCACGATGCGTCCCAGAGAGGACGTGTCGACGATCATCTCGGCGCGCGCGGGCGCATCTTCCAGGTCGGTCAGGTTGACCGGCCCGAACAGGATGAAGCTCTGCGTGGTGCCGCTGGCGGCGAAGTCGACGAAGCCGTCGCCGTTGACGTCACCCACCGGGGTCAGGTCGGAGAGCTGAGTGCCGGCAGTCGCGCCCGACAAGCCGAAGGCATCCCGCAGGTCGAGTGGAGCTTGCGTCGAGTTTGGCAGCGTCAGTCCGGGCCGCGGAAGCTCAGTGGGCAGCAACGGCGTGGCCAGCTGGAACCGGAACGGCTCTGGGTCCAAGGACGTGCCGGTTACGGCCGCCGGGTTGTCGGCTAGCGCAGTGCCCAGGAACACGCTGAGCTTGCCGCCGACGGCGTCGGCCAGACCGAGGTCCGCCTGCCCGTCGTCGTTGATGTCGCCGAGTCCGACCAGCTCGTTCTGCGGCTGAACCCCGAAGAAGGCAAGGAAGAGCGATAGCACATAGTCCGGCTTGGCCGGCTGGAACACCAGATCGGCGATCGCGAACCCGAGGGCATCGCGAGACCGCCCGAGGAATACCTCGCCCACAGGATGGTAGTTGTACGAGCCGGGGTTGGCCTGATCGCCCTCGCTCAACGTGGCAGTCGTTTTGAAGGTCGTCGCGCCCAGATCGCTGCGGCCGTCCCCGTTGATGTCGCCGATTGCGGCGATGACCGTGCCGGTGACGGCGACTGCGTTGCCTGCGCCCTGCAGCGCAGACAGCGTCGTCGTGCCGGACAGCGAGTGGCCGAACACGAGCCAGGAATCGGTCTGGCTGGTGACTAGCAGGTCCTGGGGATGGTAATCGATCATCCCTACCGTGACCGTATCGCCGTCGACATTGCCTGCTGCGGACAGGGCGAAGGTCGTCCCGGTGGCACTTAGGCCGGTGAAGCCGTTGGGTGCCGCCGTGGCGAGCGCCTGGGTCCCGACCGATCGACTGGTTCCACCTTCAAGCAGCCTCACGGTGAACGCTGTGCTCGTGGTCTGCGCAAGCACTGCGAGATCCGGGCGACCGTCACCCGAGAAGTCCCCGACGCCTGCCACCGCCAGCCCTTGCACAGCGCCTGCGGTGAGCTTGAGGTCCGGGTTGGTGAGCGTGAAGTACTGCTTCACCCGCACGTCGTCGACGAACCAACCCTCGCCCGTGTTGGCGATCGCATCGACGGTGTCGAACTGGAACGCGACTTTGACGCGCTTGCCGGTAAACGCCGCCAGATTGACGCTCGCCTTGTTCCAGGTCGGGGCGTTGTTGACGAGCGTGCCGGCCTGCTTGCTCAGCACGGTGGTCGAGTTGACCACATTGCCTCCGCCGTCGATCTCCTGGACCACGACGTTGGCCGCATCGAACACCGGCGAGGTCTCGGTCTTGAGCAGATAGTTGAACGAGAGTTCCGCCCCGCTGACGGCAGTCAGGTCGATGACATCACTGACTGCATTGCCTGCCGTGTGACCCACGTTGAAGTTGCCGGTAGCCTCGTTGCCGAACCACAAGCTGTGCGCCGCGCTGTGCCCGGGGTCCGCGCCGCGCCGGCTGGTGACATGCCACAGGCCGTCCACCTGATCCGCAGGGGCTCCGGGAATGGTGTTCGTCAGAGTGAACCCATCGGTGGATGGCGCCCCGCTGCTGCTGAAATCGGCATTCAACAGATCGGGACGCGACCAGTCGCTGCGGCCGTAGAAGATCGAGACGTTGCCGGTACCGGCATCGCCAATGGCGAGGTCGTCGGTACCGTCCCCGTCGATGTCGCCCGCGTTGGCTACAGACAGCGTGCCGGTGGCACCGCTGATTACGACGTCGGACTGCGTGAGCAGGTCGACGGTGCCGGTCCATGGCGTGGCGCGGCCGAAGATCACGTACACGCCCTCGTCTGCCGACGCCGCTCCGCTGCGGTGGGTCAGTGCGATCGCGATGTCGTCCAGACCGTCTCCGTTGAAATCACCCGACGTGCTGAAGGATGCGTAGCGCGTGGCGCCGAGCCCGCTCGGGGTCCGATCCAGCAGCGCCGGGATGCGCAGGGTGAGCCCGTCCGTGGGCAGAGTGATGTTCCCAGTCGCATCCGACCCGAAGCTCACGCGCGCCAGAGTGATCCCGGTCGTCGCATCGGCCTTGACCGCAGAAATGTAATCGGCACGTCCGTCGTGGTTCAGATCGCCCAGCGGGATCGCGAGCGGGACGTCGGCGGGATCGCTCCCGCCGATGGTCTGGGTGGCGGCTTTCGCGCTTACTTCGGTCGTCTGCCCCAAGGGTGCGACAAACCTGAGCTGGTAGGTGCCGCGTGCCGCAGTGAGGACATCGGTGGACAAGCCCGGCGTTAGCTTCAGCTCGCTGCGGGCTACGAAGTTCGCCGAGGAAACCTCGATCGAGGAATTGGCAGTGAACGTGCTGTCGACCTTGCGCGTGAACACCAGGTAGTTGTTCACGTCCGCGTCGACGGCGACTTTGTCCGACAGCCCGGCTGTCGTGAGCGCGTTGCGGATGTCGAGCACCAGCGCCGCCACATCATTGTTGGGCGTATCGTCGTCGCCGTTGCCGGGAATGCCGTCCGGGCCCGACCCGTCGGTCACCTTGCGTTGAACCAGCACGCCCACGGCAGGCGCGCCATCTACCTGCAGGAAGAATGAGGCATCTCCGCTCAGACGTCCGGTCGGGACCGCCGGGTCGGGCGTGACGATCTGGAACTTGCGCGGGTTCAGCAGATGCAGCAGGTAGTAGTCCGGTACGCCGACGGGCTGATCGATCGGCTCGACCTGCAGCGCGGCGCCGGGGTCCACGTCCTGGGCTGGGAACAAGAACAGGTTCTGCGCTGGAGCGAATCCCGCGATCGGCGGGGCGAGCGTGTCGTCGAGCTGCACCTGGATCATGCTGGAGAGCAACTCTGCCGCCTTGGCCGAGCCGAAGCTCTTCAGCGCCTGCGGCGTCTTGATGATGTACCAGTCGCCCTTGTCGCCGAGGCTGAACGAGAGGTTCTGGACCACGTCGCCCGCCTTGACGTCGCCGAGATAGCCGGCGAACTTGAACGAGTCGTTGCTGCCGAACTCTCCGTTGCCCAGCGTTGCATACTCGAAGCGGTCGGGCGTGGTCGCCGTGAGATCCCCCGGCTTGGGCGCGCTTGCGTCGCCGCTGATCAGATCATCGCCGTCGCCGCCGAACAGCTGGTCGTCGCCCTCGCCACCGACGATGAAGTCCAGCCCGCTGCCGCCGTCGATCGTGTCGTTCTGGGCGCCGCCGAACAACCGGTCGTTGCCGTCGCCGCCGCGGATGTCCAGCCCTCCGATGGTCGCACCCTGCTCCAGGTCGCCCGGCGCGATGCCCCACTGCGAGTCGGTGCCGGGGAAGCGGTAGCCGGCGTTCGCATGCACCTCGTCGTCACCGGCGCGCGTGTCGATGACGGTCTTCTCGATGTTGCGCGCTTGGTAGTAGATGTACTGCTGCTTGTATGCCGACGAGTTGCTTTCGTCCGGGAGGAAGCGCTGGTTGGCGGTATCCCACACCAGCGAGCTGAACTCGTAGCGGTGCAGGTTGGCGTTGTAGCGGATCGCCACAAAGTCGGGCACTGGCCGGCCAAGCCTGTCCGTGTCGCCGCCGAGGAACTCCACCTGATCCTGTCCGCTGCCGCCGTCGAACCAGTCCGACAGTGTCGGGATGAGCGTCTTCTGCCCGGGTTGCGGAACCGCGCGCTGCGGATTGCCGACCAGCGGCAGATCGTCGGGCATGAGCTGGAAGATGTCGTCCCCTTCCTCGCCGAACAGCAGGTCGCTCGCCTGCCGGTCGAAACCCCCGC
>Ga0335070_10001681_pt1 | contig 25658 bp, 18 predicted proteins | sample Lox_Sample_13_FD_206722 | JGI IMG/M metagenome (GOLD analysis project Ga0335070, IMG submission 206722) | Soil microbial communities from Loxahatchee National Wildlife Refuge, Florida, United States - Lox_Sample_1.3 | ecosystem: Environmental > Terrestrial > Soil > Wetlands | place: USA...
GCTGCCTCGAGGAGATGGTCGCCAGCCAGAGCCGGCTCGCGATCGACGCGTGGGACCACTTCGGGCGCTGGCTCGCGCGGGCCTACACGATCGATGTCGACGCCAGCAGGATCGACGAGCTGCACCAGCTCAACCGCTCGAGTGCGCTGATCTTCCTCCCGAGCCATCGCTCCTACCTGGACCCGCTGATCCTGCGCCCGGTGCTCCAGCGGCACGGGTTCCCGCCGAACCACACGCTCGGCGGGAACAACGTCGACTTCTGGCCGGTGGGATCCGTGGCGCGCCGCAACGGCTACGTCTTCATTCGCCGCAGCATGAAGGACGCGCCGCTCTACAAGGCGGTGCTGCGCGAGTACCTCGGGTACCTCGTGCGCAAGCGCTTCAACCTCGAGTGGTACATCGAGGGCGGCCGCACGAGGACCGGCAAGCTGCGCCCGCCGCGCCACGGGATCCTCAACTACGTGATCGACGCCTATGAGCGATCCGGCGTGGACGACGTCGTGCTCGTGCCCGTGTCGATCGCCTACGACCAGCTCCACGAGGTCGGCGCGATGGCCGCCGAGGAGCACGGGGCCAAGAAGCAGGCGGAGGGGCTGAGCTGGATCGTCGGATACGGGCGCGCCCAGGGCCGCAGCTTCGGCGCGGTGCACGTGGCCTTCGGCGAGCCGCTGTCGCTGGCCGAGAGCCTGCGCGCGGACGGCACCGTCCCCAAGGTCGCGCTGGAGGTGATGCACCGGATCAACTCCGTCGCGCCGATCACCCCGTCGGCGATCGTCACGCTCGCGCTGCTCGGCGGCGACGGCCGTGCGCTCACGATCGGCGAGGGGCGCGCGCTGCTGGGACCGCTGCTGGAGTACGTCGAGGCGCGCGATCTCCCGAGCGTGGAGGGCATCGGGGTCGGCCGGACCGAGGTCGCCACCGCGGCGCTGGGCAGGCTCGTCCGCGAGGGGATCGTCAGCGAATACGTCGGCGGGGACGAGCCCGTCTACGAGATCCCGCGCGGCAAGCACGTCGAGGCGGCGTTCTACCGCAACAACGTCGTCCATCACTTCGTCACGCGCGCGATCACCGAGTTGGCGCTCGCCCACGCGGCCGAGGGCGGCTTCGACGACACGGTCGCCGAGGTCTGGGACGAGGCGCTGCGGCTGCGCGACCTGCTGAAGTTCGAGTTCTTCTTCGCCAACAAGCGCGCCTTCGACCACGATGTGCGCGCCGAGATGGCATTGCTGGATCCCGGCTGGGAGCGGCGATCGGGCACGGGCGCGATCCGTGAGGGCCTCGAGCAGGCGCCGATGCTGCTCGCCCCGCGCGTCCTCGGGCCGTTCCTCGAGGCCTACGAGGTCGTGGCGGACCGCCTCGCCGCGCAGGACCCGGGGCTTCCGTGCGACGAGGAGGCGTTCGTCAAGGCCTGCCTGGGCGCTGGCCGGCAGTACGTCCTGCAGCACCGCGTCGACAGCCCCGAATCGGTGTCGCGCGAGCTGTTCCGCACCGCGCTGCAGCTGGCCGCGCATCGCGGCCTGCTCGAGCCGGGGGCGGCGGACCTGCGCTCGCGGCGCGAGGCGTTCGCGGCTGAGATCCGCGACGTGGTCCAGAGGATCAGGGTGCTGCGCGCCCTCGCCGCAGGCGATGACGGGAAGGCACCGTGGGCGGGATCGCCGAGCTGATCGAGGAGATCGTGGCCGCCCCCGATGGCCCCGGCGTCGGCGCGTTCTTCGACTTCGACGGAACGCTGATCGCCGGGTACTCGGGCAGCCAGTTCTACCGGGCGCGGCTGCGCTCGGGCGACGTCGGGCCCGGAGAGCTCGCGCGCACGCTGCTGGCGATCGGCGACATGCGGCTGCGCGGCGCTGACGTCGAGGGGCTCATGCGCACGGCGATCGCCGTCTGGGCCGGACGGCCGGTCGACGACATGGAGCAGCTGGCCGAGCGGCTGATGCGCCAGCGCATCGCGCGGCTCCTGTACCCGGAGGCGCTGCGCGTCATCGACGCCCACCGTCGCAAGGGCCACCGGGTGGTGATGGCCTCCTCGGCCACCCGCTACCAGATCGGTCCGCTGGCGGCCGAACTGCAGATCGGCGACATCGTCTGCACGGAGGTCGAGGTCGTCAACGGCGCATTCACGGGCCGGCTTGCGGGGCCGATCCGTTGGGGGGAGGGCAAGGCGCAGGGCGTGCGCGAGTTCGCCGCCGCGCACGACATCAGGCTGCCGCGGAGCTTCGGGTACGGCAACGGCGACGAGGACGTGCCGTTCCTGGAGAGCGTCGGGCGCCCCAGGCCGCTCAACCCCGAGCCCGGCCTGAAGGAGGTCGCGGACGCGCGCGAATGGCCGGTGACCCGCCTGACTCCGCCGTCGGGGATGGGGCTGCGCCCGATCGTGCGCACGGGCGCCGCGCTCGCTGGCCTCGGCGGGGCGAGTGTCGTGGCCGCCGGCGCGGGCCTGCTCAACCGCAGTCGCCGGACGGCCGCCAACCTCGCCTCAGGCGTGGGCTGCGACGTCGCGCTCGCGCTCGCCGGCGTCGACCTCGAGGTCGTTGGGGAGGAGCACCTCTGGTCGCATCGGCCGGCGGTCTTCATCTTCAACCACCAGAGTGCGCTGGACACGCTCGTGCTCGGCAGCCTGCTGCGCCGCGACTTCACCGGCGTCGCCAAGAAGGAGGCCGCCCGCGACCCGCGTTTCGCACCGGTCGGCGCGCTGCTCGATGTCGTGTACATCGACCGGGCGAACTCGCAGAAGGCGCGCCAGGCGCTCCAGCCCGTGGTCGACCGGCTGCGCTCGGGGACGTCGATCGCGATCGCGCCGGAGGGCACGCGCTCGCCGACGCCCCGCATGAGGCCCTTCAAGAAGGGGGCCTTCCACGTGGCGATGCAGGCGGGCGTGCCGCTGGTGCCCGTCGTGATCCGCAACGCCGGCCAGCTGATGTGGCGCGGGGAGGCCGTGATCCACCCGGGCACGGTGCAGGTCGCCGTGCTCAAGCCGATTCCGACGCGCACGTGGCGCGTGAAGGACCTCGATCGTCGGGTCGCGGACGTCAGAGCGCGCTTCGAGGCGACGCTCGAGGCGTGGCCCGGCGGCCGTTCGCCCGCGGCTGCGCGAGCGTGAGCACCTCGCGCAACCCGGCTTCGAAGCTCGCCATCAGGAGGTCGGGCTCGGTGACGGCGGCCGGGTCGCTGTTCACGCCGATGCAGCAGGTCCCCGCGTAGGAGAGCAGCGTCGCCATCACCGCACAGCCGGGTAGCGGGCCGAACGGCAGCATCCGCTCGATGCGCGCCCCGGCGATGTAGGCGCGGTACGGGAGGCCGGCGACGTTGCTGGCCTGCAGGTCGAGCTTGGTCGTCTGCGCGGCGTAGGCGCGCGCCACGAGCGGGATCGGGAGCAGGCTCAGGGCCGGCGCCGCGAGCCCGAAGACGTCGAGCGCGGGCTCCTCGCGCGTCGTCATCACGAACTCGTGGATCAGGCGGATGCGCTCGCCGGGATCCGGCTCCCCCGCGGGTGCGGCGAAGCGCGCGCCGGCGAACCGGTTTCCGCCCATCGGGTGATCGCCGCGCCGCAGGCTGATCGGCATCGCCATCGCCAGCTCGTCGATCGTCGTGCCGAGCTGCTCGTGGTAGCGCCGAAAGCCCCCGAGCAGCGCCGCGATGTAGGCGTCGTTCAGCGACCCGTCGGCCGACTTGCCCGCCGCCTTCAGCCGCTCAAGCGGGACGTCGAGCCAGTCGAAGCGCCACGAGCGGCTGCGCCGGGCGAGCAGCGGGGAGGGCGGAGCCGGCGGCGGCGCAAGGACGCGCTCGAGCGAGCGCGCGAAGCGGGTGGCATCGCGCGCGCTCGTCAGCGGCCGGCTCACGATCCTCCCGGCGGCCCCGGCCGCCTCCGCGGCGGCGCCGGCGGCGCTCGCCGGCGCAGCGCGCAGCGCGCCCACGACCTGCTCCGCGAGGACGCCCGCGGTCGAGGCGTGCTCGGGCGCGGGCGGCTCGCGCATCGGCTTGTCGGGCGAGGGCGCGCGCGTGCGCGAGTGCAGGAGCCCGAGCAGCTGCGTGCCACCCTGCCCGTCCGTGATGCTGTGGTGGAGCTTCAGCACGTAGGCCGCGCCGCCGTCCGCGAGCCCCTCGATGAGCGACGCTTCCCAGGGCGGGCGCGAGCGGTCGAACGAGCCCATCGCATCCGCTGCGACGAGGTCGAGCAGCTGGCGCATCGAGCCCGGCTCGGGCAGCTGCACCCGGCGCAGGTGCGCCCGCATGTCGAAGTCGTCGTCGACGACCCACGTCGGTCGCGCGAGCGCGAGCGGGGGGTCGATCACGCGCTCGCGGAATCGCGGGATCAGCCGGCTCGCCCACTCGTGGGCGGCGGCGAGCCGGTCCCAGTCGGGCGCGCGGTCGAGCAGGTAGACGACGGTCATCGTCGAACGCAGCCGTGGGTCCTCCTCGATGCGCCACATGAGCGCCTCGAACGGCGTCATGTAGCGCGCCGTGCCCCAGCCGCCGGCGATCGCCCAGGCCTCCTCGTTGGTCGTCGGCAGCGCGGGGACGGTCATGGCTTCGCCACGCCCTCGAACTCGGTGTGGGGGAGGCGGCGCAGGAGGCCGGCGTAGGCCTCCTCCGGCGTGCGCCCCTCGTTCACGACCGCGTCGACCTCGGCGACGATCGGCATCTCGACGCCGTGCTCATCGGCCAGCTCGCGCACGACGGCGACGGTCTTCACGCCCTCGGCGACCATGTTCATCTCTGCGGTGATCTCGTCGACGGACCGACCCTGCGCGAGCTTCTCGCCGACCATGCGGTTGCGGCTCAGCGGGCTGATGCACGTCGCGAGCAGGTCGCCGACCCCGGCGAGCCCCGCGAACGTCAGCTGGTCGCCGCCCATCGCGACCCCGAGCCGCGTCATCTCCGCGATCGCGCGGCAGATCACGAGCGCGCGGGTGTTGTCGCCGGTGCCGAGCCCACTCGACATTCCGGCCGCGATCGCGAAGACGTTCTTCAGTGCGCCCGCGATCTCGGCGCCGACGACGTCCGTGCTGCGGTACACACGGAACAGCGGCGCCTTGAAGATGTCCTGCAACGGCGCCGCCACACGCTGGTCAGGCATCGCGACGACCGCCGCGGCCGCGTGGCCGCTCATCACCTCGCGTGCGAGGTTCGGGCCCGTGAGCACGCCGGCCGGATGACCGGGGAGGACCTCCTCGATCACCTGGGTCATACGCAGCCTGCTGCCGTGCTCGAGGCCCTTCACGAGGCTGACGACCGGAACCCACGGCCGGATGTGGTCGGCGGCCTGCTCCAGCACCGCCCGGAGGCCGTGGGAAGGCACGGCCACGACCACGACGTCGGCCGTCGAGACCGCGTCGGCCAGCGAGCACGTCGCACGCAGCTCGGGGTGCAGCTCGAGGTCCGGCAGGTAGTCCGCGCTGACGTGCAGGCGGTCGATCTCCTCGGCGAGCTCCGCGCGTCGCGCCCACAGCGTGGTGGGCGCGTTCGCAGCGGCGAGCGAGGCGACCGTCGTGCCCCACGACCCTGCGCCGATGACCGCGACCCGCGCCTGCTGGCTCATCGGCCAACGCTACCGCTTCGGCGCCGCTTCGCCGCGGTCGCGCCGTGGCGTGCTATGAGAGGCACATGCCCAGACCCGGCTCAGCGGACAACGCCCCTGCATCGGAGCTCATCGACGCCCGGATCGAGGAGCTGAGCGGCTGGCGTGGCGAGCTCCTCTCCCGGCTGCGCGCGCTGATCAAGCAGGCCGACCCCGACGTCGTCGAGGAATGGAAGTGGGGTGTGCCTGTGTGGGCCCACGACGGGATCATCTGCACCGGCGAGGCGTACAAGAGCGTCGTCAAGATGACCTTCGCCAAGGGCGCCTCGCTGGAGGACCCGGCGGGCCTCTTCAACTCGAGCCTCGAGGGCAAGGTGAGGCGTGCCATCGACTTCCACGAGGGCGACGAGGTCGACGAGCAGGCGCTGAAGGACCTCATCCGCGCCGCGGCGGCGCTGAACGCGGGGCGCTGAGGACGTCGCGGCGGGCGGGCCGGGTCTACCCGAGCCGGCTGGGCGGGATGCCGCCGACGCCGAGCATGCCCGGCCCGGCATAGGTCCCCAGGACCGGGCCGACCTCGGTGACGATCAGCGGCTCGCTTCCGAAGATCTCGCGCCCGCCCTCGACGAGCCGCGCCGCCACGTCCGGCGACTGGATGTGCTGGACGACCCAGCCGGTCGCGCCGGCCGCGTGCGTCTCGCGCAGGTACGCGAGCATCCGCTCCTCGACGCGCCGACGGGTGCGCACGCGCTCGACGGGCTCGAGCGTGCCCTCGCGGAACGAGAGGATCGGCTTCACGCTGAGGGCGCTCCCCAGCCATGCCTGGGCACGCCCGATGCGCCCGCCGCGCTGGAAGAACTCCAGCGTGTCGACGGAGAACCACCCCGCCACCGCGTCCGTCGCCTCGCGCGCGCGCGCGGCGACGCCCTCGATCCCTGCGCCGGTGTCGGCGGCGTCCTGGGCCGCGACGACGATCATCGCCAGGCCGCCGGCGCAGCTCAGCGAGTCGACGATCTCCACGCGGCCCGGTGCGCCCAGCTCGGCAGCCGCCTGCCGCGCCGTCTCGACGGTCCCCGAAAGGCCGCCGGACAGGTGAACCGATACAACGTCCCGTCCCGCGGCGACGAGCGGCTCGTAGGCCTCGAGGAAGTCGCCGATCGACGGCTGCGAGGTGGTCGGCAGCTGGGCGTCGGTCCGCAGCGCGTCATAGAACGCATCGAAATCCGGCATCTCCGACTCCTTCGTCACCACCCCGCCCTGGTTGACGTAGAGGCTCACGACGTGGATCCCGCGCGCCTCGACCAGTTCGCGCGGCAGGTAGTGCGTGGAGTCGGTGACGACGGCGACCGGCCTGGGGGGCATCGGGGGAGCGTAGGGGGAAGCGGGCGAACGCGCAGCACCCGCTCATGGATCAGGGCGCAGCGCGGCGCTCCGCGGGCCTCAGGCGCTCGCGCGCGCGGGCACGAACGCGGCGATCTCGGCCGCGACCCGATCGGGGGCGTCGTGCATGACGAACGTCTTGGCGTGCGGGACCTCGACGAGGCGCGCGTCGCGCAGCAGGCCGGCCAGGCGCTGCGCGTGTCGCAGCTTGAAGAAGCGGTCGTCGGTGCCCCACACGAGCAGCACGGGAAGATCGAGCTCACGGATCCGCGCCTCCGCGGCGACGAGCTCCTCGGGGTCGACGGCTCGCAGGAACCGGTCGGTCTCGTCCCGGATCGCTGGGTCGGCGAGGTAGGGCCGCGCCCAGGCGTCGACCACTGCCCGGTCGAATCCGCGCGCCGTGAGCCAGCCGAAGAGCATGCGCGTGCCGCCCGTCGCGTTGCTGAGGCGCATCGTGGCGTGCATGAGCCGCGGGACCTTCGGCAGCCGCAGGAAGAGGAGGTCGAACGGGAACGGCGGGAAGTTGTCGGCGGTGTCGCAGTTGGTCAGCACGATCCGGCCGATCCGCTCAGGGCGCTCGGCCAGGAGCATCTGCGACATCGCGCCCCCGGAGTCGTTGCCGACGAGCGTCACGTCGTGCAGGTCGAGGTGCTCGATGAGGTCGGCGACGAGACGCGCGACGCCCCGCGGGGTCGGCGGCACGCCGGCCGGCGTCCGGTGCGATCCGATCGGCAGGGTGGGGCGCACGACCCGCAGGCCGGCGGCGACGAGGCCGGGGACGATCGGTGCCCAGAGGCGCTCGTCGACCATGAACCCGTGGAACAGGACCACCGCGGGCCCGTCGGCCGGGCCGTCCTGGGTCACCTCGATCAGCCCGCCGGGCAGCGTCACCATGCTCATGTACGGTTCCTCCGATCGATCTTGCGTACAGATTGCACGCAAGATACGTACAGTCTGTATGGAAGTCAAGCGCCGCACCCAGGCAGACCGAACCGCCGCCACGCGCGCGGCGCTGATCGCGGGCGCACGGCCGCTGTTCGCCGAGCGCGGGTACGCCGACGTTTCGACGCCCGAGCTCGCCGCCGCCGCCGGGGTCACGCGCGGCGCGCTCTACCACCAGTTCGGCGATAAGCAGCGGCTGTTCCTCGCGGTCGTGAACGCTGTCGAGGCGGACGTGACCGCGCGTCTGGGAGCGACCGTCGCCGCATCCGGTGCGAGCAACCCGGCCGCGGCGCTGCACGCGGCGGTCGATGCCTGGCTCGACGCCTGCGAGGACCCTGAGGTGCGCCGGGTGCTGCTGGTCGACGCCCCGTCGGTGCTCGGCTGGGAGGTGCTTCGCGACGTCGCCCTGGACCACGGCCTCGGCCTCACCGAGGCGCTGCTGCAGGCGGCGATCGACGCCGGCCGGCTCTCCCCGCAGCCGCTGCGGCCGCTGGCCCACGTGCTGATCGGGGCGCTCGACGAGGCGGCGCTCTACGTCGAGGGCGGCGGGGACCGGGCCGAGACTGCGGCCGCCCTGCATCGGCTGCTCGACGGATTGCTGGAACCGGGGGCGTGACGCCACCGACCACACCCATCCGAGCGCCGTCTGCATGGCGAGCGAGCTCGGCCGGTTGCGCGTGGTTGCGACGCGCGGGTACGGTCGGCTGACGTACGGCTGACCGCCGGCCGCGACTGACGCCGAAGAAGGGGACTCGGATGCTGGATGGGGCAGAGTTCGTCAAGCCCGGTGAGGAGCGCTGGGATTCCGCGCGTGCGGCCTGGAACCTGGCGGTCAATCAGGTCCCGGCCGTGGTCGCGCGACCGGGAGACGCCGACGAGGTCGCCGCGGTCCTCGAGTTCGCGCGCGCGAACGGCCTGCGCGTGGCCGTGCAGGCCGAAGGCCATGGCGCGGGCTCGCTGGGCGAGCTCGGCGAGGACACGCTGCTGCTCAGGACGGGGCGCATGACCGGGGCTGTGGTCGACGTCGAGAACCGCCGCGTTCGCGTCAGCGCGGCGGCGAAGTGGCGCGACGTGAGCGCGGTGGCCTCACCGGCGGGGCTCGCCCCGCTCTCCGGTTCGTCGGCCGAGGTCGGGGCCGTGGGCTACACGCTCGGTGGCGGTCACGGCTGGCTCGCTCGCAAGCACGGCCTGGCCTGCAACAGCGTGCTCGCGGCCGAGCTCGTCACGGCGGACGGGAAGCTCGTGCGCGCCGACCTCGAGCACGAGCCCGAGCTCTTCTGGGCGCTGCGCGGCGGCGGCGGGAACTTCGCCGTCGTGACCGCGCTGGAGCTGGAGCTGTACCCCGTGCCAGAGCTCTACGCCGGCATGCTGGCCTGGCCATGGGAGCGCACGGCCGACGTCCTGCACGCGTGGCGGGCGTGGGTCACGGGCCTGCCGGACGAGATGGCCACCTGGGCGAGGATCCTCCAGGTTCCGCCGCTGCCCGACATCCCCGAGCCCGTCCGCGGTCGCCAGCTCGTCGTCGTCGAGGTCGCCTACCTGGGCGGGCAGGACGCCGGCAGCGAACTGCTGCGGCCGCTGCGCGACCTGGGCCCCGAGCTCGACACCTGCGCGCCGTCCCCGCCGGAAGCGCTCGGCCGCCTCCACATGGACCCCGAGGATCCGGTGCCCTCCGCGGCGCGCGGCCAGCTGCTCGACGCGCTCCCCGCGGCCGCCATCGACGCCGTCGTCGAGGCGGCCGGCCCGGGCTCGGGCTCGCCGCTCCTGTCGCTCGAGCTGCGTCTGCTCGGCGGTGCGCTCACACGCGCCACGCCCGATGCGGGAGCGATCGCGACGCTCGACCACGCGTTCCTGACGTTCGCCGTCGGCATGGTCATGAGCCCCGAGATGGGTGCTGCCGTCAACCGACAGATCGATGCGGTCGCCGAGGCGCTGCAGCAGTGGGACCCGGGTGTCAGGTTCGCGAACTTCGTCGACGTCCCTGTGGACCCGCGCAGCTGCTACCCGCCGGAGACCTTCGACCGCCTGCAGCAGGTGAAGACGCGCTACGACCCGGACAACCTCTTCTGCGCCGCTCCGCCGATCCCACCTGTCCCGGCCGCGGTGTAGGCGGGCGGATGTCGTGGGTCAGCGGAAGTCGGGGTGGGCGATGGAGATCATCGCCGTGGCGCTTTGGGGGGCGGACTGTGGCGGTGACGACGTTGCCGGAGTAGAGCGTCTTGCGGGCCCCGGTCACGATCCCCGCGCGGTAGAGGTCAACGATGCGTCGGTGAGCAAGTGCGGCGAGACTGGCTTATTTGCAGGGAGACCTCGTGCCCGACGCCCGTATCGGGAACGGCTCGATCCCGGCTCGACCTCGCACTAGGCTTACGTTTGAGGCGCACCATGGTGCCCGGGAAGACTTGCTACGCGAAGAGCGGTGACGTGCACGTCGCCTACCGGGCCGTGGGCGACGGTCCACTCGACGTCGTGTTCATGCCCGGCTGGATCTCGCACTGCGAGGTGTGCTGGGAGGAGCCTCGCTACGCGCACTTTCTGTCGCGGTTGGCGTCTCTCGGCCGGTTGCTGTTCATCGACAAACGCGGCGTCGGGCTCTCCGATCCGGTCGTCGGCGCCCCGACGATCGAGGACCGGATGGAGGACATCAGGGCGGTGATGGACCATGCTGAGAGTGAGCGCGCCGTGCTGCTCGGCATCTCCGAGGGCGGCCCGATGAACATCGTGTTCGCAGCGGCGCATCCCGAGCGCACGCGCTCGCTGATCCTCTATGGCACGTTCGCCCGTGGCGTCCACGCTGACGACTACCCGTGGATGCCGACGAACGACGTCTACGAGCGTGCCTACGCGGTGTACGACCGTGATTGGGGCACGGGTCGCTCGCTGCGATCACTGGCCCCCGAGCTCGCGGACGATCCTCCCTCGCGCGAGTTCTGGGCGCGCTACGAGCGCCAGTCGGCGAGCCCGGCGATGGCGATCGCGGTCCAGCAGCTCGCCCGCCGTATCGATGTTCGCGACCTGCTCGCCGCGGTCCGTGTGCCGACACTCGTGCTCCACCGCACCGGCGATCGTCGCGTGCCGGTGGAGAACGGGCGCGTGCTCGCGGCGGCGGTCCCGGGGGCTCGCTTCGTCGAGCTCGACGGCGACGCGCACCTGTTCTGGGCCGGCGATGCCGACACGATGCTCGACGAGATCGACACGTTCGTCACCGGGACGCGCCGCAGGGCCCCCGTCGACCGGGTGCTCGCAACGATCCTGGTGACGGACATCGTCGAGTCGACCCGACATGCGGTAAACCTCGGCGATCGTCGCTGGCGGTCGGTCCTGGAGCGCCACGACGTGCTCGCGGGGACCTGCGTCAGAGGCCACCGGGGCCGGGTCGCGAAGCAGACCGGCGATGGTCTGCTCGCGGTCTTCGACGGTCCGGGGCGTGGAATCGCGTGCGCCCTGGATCTCGTTGATCAGGTGGCGGGGCTCGGAGTCGAGATCCGCGCGGGGCTCCACACGGGCGAGATCGAGGTCCGCGATGAAGATGTCGCCGGCATCGCCGTGCACGTCGCGGCGCGCATCGGAGCTCTGGCCGCTGCGTCGGAGGTTCTGGTCTCGAGCACCGTGTGCGACCTGGCCGCCGGATCGCGGTTCGAGTTCGTCGACCGCGGGACCCACGACCTCAAGGGCATCGACGGACCACGCCAGCTGTTCGGCGCGCGCGACGTCCCGGCGCCGAGCAGTGCGAACCCCACGTGCTGACGCGCAGTGCGGAGCCGAGGCAGCCGGCCCCGAGGTGCGTGCGTTGTGCGAAGAGGGCGGTCCGAGGACGGGCCGAGCCTTGGCTTCTGAATCGCGGGCAGGGTGGCGACGACCTGTCCCGCCACACCAGCGAACGGTCTGAGGAGGAGGAGTGGGCGCGGCTGGTTTCGAACCAGCGACCTCTCGCGTGTGAAGGGCTGACGGCGTTCCCCTGAAAGCGGCTGGTTAGCAGGGAGTTCGTGCTGTCGTTCTGGGAGTTAGCGGCTGGCGGACTGCGCCGGATTCCCGGCGATGTCAGTGGGTTTGGGCCCACGGGCCCACGACCTGGTGGCCGAGTGCAGGCCGTAGGAATCGGCGTGACGCATGCGCCTAGATCGGCTCGTCGACCCGATGAGCGGTGGCTACGCGGTCTCCTCCAGCTCAGCCGGACGAAGCGCGTGGCGCGCATGCTCGAGCGCCGCGCCGAAGCCGAGACCGCGGCCCTGTCCCCAGCTCGCCTCGAAGCGCTCATCGCCAAGTGTTGCCCGCGCTGAGCCCACGAGCGCCTCGAAGCGCATGAGACGAGAGCCCCAGATGGGGACCCCAGCGTCTTCGCGCAGCCTGTCGGCTGCTCCGAGCAGGCGGGCGGCCTCGTCAGGGCGACCTGCACTCGACGTCAGCTCGGTGGCCGTCTCGAGGCCGTAGGACAGGGCGTCGCTCATGTGAAGCGCCTCGTATGCCGCGAACGCGAGTTCGAGCAGCTCGCGTGCCTCAGCGGGCCGCCCACGCGCCACGTGCAGGTCGGCGAGGTTCATCGCCGCATGGGCGGTAAAGACCTCGTCGTTCACGTAGCGAGCGACGGAGTACGCGCGCTCGAACGCTTCCTCCCGCGTGAAGTCGCCCAGGCCGACGTCGAGCCACCCCAGGGAGGTGAGGATGATGGCCTCGCCCCAAGCGTCTCCCGAGCGCGCGGACAGCCGTGCGCCCTCGAGCATGAACGCCCGCGCGCGGTCGGCGTCGATCGCTGCCGTCGCCAGCCCCAGCCCGCCGAGCACGACGGCTCTCGCCGCGTCGTCGTGCTCATCGAGCGACTCGCGCGCCGCTTCGAGCTCGGCAACGGCGGCCGGGACATCGGAGAGCAGCGCCGCCAGGATCCCGTCGACTGCCTGCAGGTGGGCTCGAGACTGCTCCGAGAGCTCGCCGGGAGCTCTGAGCAGGTCGCCGGCGATCTTGCGTCCCTCGAGGTAGCGCCCCCTGAGCCAGAACGGCAGCACCGACCAGACGATCTCCGCTGCGTCGTCGAGACGCCCGGTTTGCGTCAGATGCGCGAGCGCCCGCCGGAGGTTCTCGACCTCCACGTCGAGAACTGCGTTCCATGCTCGCTGCTCGCTTCCCCGCAGACCCGGGTACGCCGCCCGCGAGAGCGCCATGCAGTACTCCGCGTGCTGGGACCGGACGTCGTCTGCGTCCACCCGGTCGGCGAGACGCTCAGCCGCATACTTGGCGACGAGCTGCAGCATGCGGAAGCGTGTCTCCGACTCGGATGCGGAGTGCATGACGAGACTCTTGTCGACGAGAGCCGCGAGCGACGCGATCACGGCCTGACCGTTCCCGCCCGCGACCGATCGGGCCGCCTCGATGGTGAAACCGCCCGCGAACGCTCCAAGGCGCTCGAAGATGTCGCGCTCGGGCCCGTCGAGCAGCTCGAAGCTCCAGTCGATCGTCGCGCGGACGGTCTGCTGGCGTGCGGGGGCGTCGCGCCGGCCGGTCGACGGAGCGTGGAGCGAAGAACCGAGGTGTTCGAGAAGCGCGCGCGGCGGCAGCATGCGCGCACCCGCGGCGACGAGCTCGACGGCGAGCGGCAGGCCGTCGACGCGATCGCAGATCTCCTGGGCGGCGCGAACGTTCTCCTCGTCCCACGCGACGCTTGGCCGCACCGCGGCGACGCGCTCCATGAACAGTGCCGGTGCGTCCGCGAGCGGCGGGACGCCGAACTCGTGCTCACCCTGCAGGCGCAGCGGCTCACGGCTGGTCGCGAGGACCTCCAGACCGCCGGCGGCCTCGAGCAGCCGCGTGACCAGGGGAGCGGCTCCGAGGAGATGCTCGAAGTTGTCGAGGACGAGCAGCATCCGCCGGTCGCGAAGCCCCCGCACGAGGCCGGCCTCCTGATCGGCTCCGAGCGAGGACAGGCCGACGGCGTCGGCGATCACCGAAGGCGCGAGGTCGGCGTCGGTCAGGCGGTCGAGCGGCACGTACACGGCGCCGTCGGGGAAACCCGGAGCCAGCCGGCGAGCCGCCTCGACCGCGAGCCGCGTCTTTCCGATGCCGCCGGGCCCGGTCAACGTGACGAGTCGCACGTCGCTGCGCGCGATCAGCCGCAGGAGCTCCGCCAGCTCGTCGTCGCGTCCGACGAAGGACGTCGTGCGCGCCGGCAGCCGCGACCGCTCCTCCTCAGGCCCGCGGGCGTCGGTCTGGAAGCGCTCCGAGAGCAGCAGCGCGAGGTCGTCGATCACGAGCGACTGAAGTTCCTCAGCAGAGGAGAACGTCCGGTAGGCAGGTCCGCCCTCCTGCTCGATCCGATCGATCAGGGCGCTGAGGCGCTGCTCGCGCTCGGGGGCCGGTTCCTTGATGTAGAGGAGCATCGGCTTGCCTTGGGCGAGTTCGAACTCGTCCTCGAGGCCCGAGATCTCGCCGCCCGGAGCGATCCACCCATAGCTCTGCCAGTAGACCCCGACGAAGACGTCGCACTGGCCGACGTAGGCGGCATAGAGGTCGCGAGGCGGAGCGCATCGATCGCCTGGCGCGCCGCCGTCCGCTCCTGCGCGAGCTCGCGGAGGGTCGAGGAGACGAAGACGCGCAGCCGGCGATCAGGAGTCAAGATCCGTCGCTGGCTCACGGCAGGAGCGTAATCCTGCCGTGGATGCGGTGCTGACACGCCCGTATCCGCGGCGTTGCGGTCCGGTCGCGTGAGGGCTTACGCGTCGGACCGACGATGGGCACGGCTGGTTTCGAACCAGCGACCTCTCGCGTGTGAAGCGCGATCCGGAGGGCGTCGCGGAGGGGTCAGAATCGGCTCAATTGCAGTTGTTTCCTGATCCTCCGGAGGGTTCGTAGGCCTGTTGAGGATTCCCGCATATTGCGGACTCTGATCCGCTCATTGGGCACGGTGCCCGAGGTCACGGTGCGCCTTCTGAGGCCGTGTCGTGGAACGGCGGAGTACGATCCCGGGCATCCGATGCCGCTGATTGCCTGCGCGACCCATTGGTACACCGCCGCGCTGTTCCTGGCGCCGCTCGCGCTGATCGGCGGCGCTCTGTGGTTCAGCGGCCGGCGTGAGGACAGGCGCCGTTCGATGACCGCCCGCGCCGTTGATTTGGAAGAGCGCTCGACCGCCGCGCGGATCGGTCCGGCGGACCCGGCCAAGCCGTCGTAGAGATCGGTGGCGGGCGGCCCGTCAGCTGCCACCGTGCCGGCTCCCGTCGCGATGATTGGGCATGCGCTCATGGCCCGACAACTTCCGCTACCTGTTCGGCCTGAATCACCGCCTCGGCGCTGAGCTGCCCGCGTCCGCCGTCAGTGACGCACAACCGGCGGATCGTTGGATCCCGGCTGACCATGTTGGCGGCTGCCCCGCTAGCCTTCGCGGCGTGTGCATCCAGTGCGTCGCGGCGGCGATGGGTACGACAGCGGCGGCGACCGGGACTCGCTCCTACATCGCGGCGAAGCACTTCTCGTGGGTGACGCCGCGGCGGATGCGGCGCATCACGATCGGGCTGCTCGCTTCGGCGCTGCTCGCCTCCTCGCTCATCGCGAGTGGCTCGTCGAGCCCGGTCGCCCATTCGGCGCCCAGCACGGCCGGTCACGTGCAGCGGCACAGCTGACCGGCCGATGTGGGGGCAGGCCCGCGTGCAGTGTCAGGGCCCAGCCGGGCATCCGAGCTTTCCGCCCGTGAAGCCTCGCACCATGGCGTCCGCGTTGGCGGCCTCCATGCTCAGGTAGGTCGCGCCGGGTGAGCCCTTCGGTCCGAGCGTGTCGCCGTAGAGCGTGTAGTTCGACGTGGCGCCGCTCTCGCGCGCGATGGCCTGCGCGAGCTTGGGGTTGATCGAGCTCTCGGGGAAGATGGCCTTGACGTGTTCGCGCCGGATCAGCGTGCTGAGGTCCGCGACGCTGCGGGCGCTGGGCTGCGCCTGGGTCGTCTGTGAGGGGATGACCGCGCCGATGACGTCGATGCCGTAGCGGTGGGCGAAGTAGCTGAAGGCGTCGTGGTCGGTGACGAGCTTGCGCTCGGCGCTCGGGACCTTGGCGAAGCACCTGCGTACTCTGGCGTCCAGCGCCTTGAGCTGGGCGATGTAGCCGGCGGCGTTGCGCGCGTAGGTCGCCTTGGCGCTGGGGTTGAGGGCGCTCAGTGCGTCGCGGATGACGGGGATCGCGGCCTCGGCGTTGCGCGGGTCGTGCCACCAGTGCGGGTCGTACATGGAGGCTTCCGGGCCGCTGGCCTGGCCGGGAAGTTTTGTGGGTACGGCGGCGCCGACGTCGACGACGCGTGGGTGTCCGCCGCTCTGGCTGATGATCTTCGCCATCCAGGCGTCGAGGTTGTCGCCGCTCTCGAAGACGACCTTCGCGTCGGCTGAGCTCAGGACGTCTGAGGGTCGGGGCTCGTACTCATGAGGGTCGGAGTTCGGTCTGAGGATCTGCGTGACGCTGACCCGATCGCCGCCGACCTCGCGCACGAAGTCGCCCAGCTGCGTGGTCGTCGCCACGACCTTTGGCGCCGATGATGAGCCCGGCGCGGTGCTCGAAGACCCGCAACCGCTCGAGGTGGCAGCGGCGACGAGGCAGGTGGCGATCGCAAGGGCGGCGGCGCGGCGTCTGGGCATGCCCACACCCTACACGAGGATGAGACTCATTCCTATATTGACCTGACGCTCGTGTCAGCAATGTCGGCATAGCCTGATCGGCGTGGAGACCACCAGGCCGCTCGCATCGATCCCGAGTCCGTCGTTCAACGCCCTGCACCTCGGGCCGTTCACGATCCACATCTACGGGCTGATGTACGTGTTCGCGGTGACGGCGGCGGTGCTGATCACGCGCCGGCGCTGGCGGGCCGAGGGCGGCGACCCGGACCTCGTCGTCGAGGTCGCCGTCGTCGGCGTCCCGGCCGGCCTGATCGGCGGGCGGCTGTACTTCCTGATCACGAGCTGGGACCAGGCACCCCACACCTGGTGGGGCCCGTTCGCGGTCTGGGACGGCGGGCTGGGCATCTGGGGCGGCATCCTCTTCGGCACGCTCGCCGGACTCTGGGTGCTGCGCCGCCGCGGCGCCGACATCCCCCGCTTCCTCGACGCCGCCGCGCCCGCGCTGCTCGTCGCGCAGTCGATCGGCCGCGTGGGGAACTACTTCAACCAGGAGTTGTTCGGCAGGCCCACGAACCTTCCCTGGGCACTGCGGATCTCGCCGTCGCACCGCCCCGATCGGTACGGCGCATATACCACCTTTCACCCGACGTTTCTGTACGAGATCCTCTGGAACCTGTCGCTCGCGGCGGCGCTCGTCTGGCTCGGTCACCACCGCCGCATCCACCCGGGCGGCCTGTTCGCGCTCTACGTGGCCGGCTACTCGCTGTTTCGCATCTTCGAGGAGCTGCTGCGCGTCGACCCCGCGCACCACATCCTGGGCCTTCGCCTGAACTTCTTCGTCGCCGGGCTGCTGTGCCTGAGCGCGCTCGCGGTCTTTGTGCGGCTGCAACGCACCCGCACTCGGGGCGAGCGGCCAGCTCGCCCCGGGTCCTAGGAGACCGCCGGCCGCCGTCGAACACGGCACCGGTGGACGACGCCACGGATGCCGACGAGTTCTTCGCCGACGCGGACAGACGCGCGCGTGAGCGACGCGCGCGGCGCTCACGACGGCCGCCGCGCGGCCGGCGTCGCATCAAGCGTGCCACGCCAACGCGCGAGCTGAGTCATCTTGCATCCTTTCCGGCGGGCCGGGTGCTCGTCTGGAGCGTCGCCGCCATCGCGGTTCTCACCCTCGCCGGGCTCGTGGCCCTCTGGCCTTCCACGGTGCACCACAAGGGCCCCTCGCAGGCGTTCGGCGGCCCGACGCAGACGACGCGCGTCGTGCGGGTCCTCGACACGCCGTGCAAGAGCCCCACGCCGCAGGCGTGTCGGCAGCTGCTCGTCCACGTCGGCGGCCACCCGGCGAGGATCACGCTGGGCCCCGTGGGCAGCGTCGTCGACCTCTCCGCCGGCGAGCGCATCCGCGTCAGCAGGACCGTCCTGGCCCGCGGCGTTCCCGCGCCGCCCGGCTACGAGGCCTACCAGTTCGTCGACGTCGACCGTCAGGGCGCCCTGCTCGAACTGCTCGCCGCCTTCGGGATCCTCGCGCTGCTGCTGCTCTGGCGGCGCGGCGTCCTCGCGGTCCTCGGCGTCGCGCTTTCGCTGCTGCTGCTCATCACGTTCGTCGTACCCGCCATCCTCACCGGAGAGCCTGCCCTGCTCGTGGCGCTGGTCGCGGCCCTCGCCGTCATGTTCGTCACACTCGTCCTGACCAACGGCGTGGGAGCCCAGACGCTCGCCGCAGCGATCGGGATCAGCAGCACCCTCGTCCTGACAGCGCTCCTCGCGAGCCTCTGGATCGGGCTCGTGCACCTCGATGGCCGCTCGGGCGACGCCGCGCAGTACCTCACAGAGCAGAACGCCTCGCTCTCGCTGACCGGCGTCGTGCTCGCCGGCATGATCATCGGCGCGCTCGGAGTCCTCGCCGACACCGCGGTCACCCAGGCATCCGCGGTGATGGCGCTGCGCCGCGCCAACCCGAGTACCTCCGCCTCTGCCCTGTACCGCGGCGCGCTGGCCGTCGGGCGCGACCACCTCTCGGCCACGATCCACACCCTCGTGCTCGCCTACGCCGGAGTAAGCCTGCCACTGCTCCTGGCGATACGGGCCAGCGGGCTCGGCTTCGCCGACGCCGTGAACTCCCAGACACTCGCCGAACCGATCGTGGCCACCATCATTGGATGTGCGGCCCTGATCGTGGCCGTGCCCCTCACAACCGGACTTGCCAGCCTGCTCGTCGCGCGACTTCCCCCCGAAGCGCTCGGCGCTGCGCACACCCACCAGCACTGAGGCGCGCAACGGCCACCCCGCTACACCGGTCCGAGGGCTTTCCTGACTGTCACCGGAAACCCGATCGTCGCGGCCTCAGCCCGCTTGACAGCCTCATGCGCTGTCGGGGCATCGACCCGAACGCTGCGGCTCTCCGAGCCTCTCTGTGAATGGCTGAGTCCCCCCCGGGGCCATCCCATCGCGACAGAGCGCGGCCTCGACTTCGTTGGTCATCCGCCCGCGAAGCTCGACGTTCCAGGTCGGCACGGATACAGCCTCCCACAGACTAAGAAGGTCTTTCATAATGACTTCAGGCGTCGCCAGCAGAGGATCGAGCAGGCGAGCGTGAGGAACGCGGTGTGGATGGTCGGGTCGCGTTCGTAGCGGATCCGCAGGCGCCTGAAGTTGTGAGGTGCGCGAAGCCGCGCTCGACGACCCAGCGCTGCGTGCGGCGCGACGTCGGCGACGGAAACGTGCTCGGCGGTCTCGAAGAGGCCGATGGCGATCTCGTCCTGCTGTCGCCTGCTCGTCGCTGAAGACGCCACAGGAGAAGACGAGCGCATCCCTCCGGGGCGGTCCACGTTGGGTCGCAGAAAGTTGGCGCGGGCCAGCCTTCCTGCGTGCGACGTGCAGCCCGTATTCCTCACGCGTCTCGCGCCGACATGCCTCCCACGGTGTTTTCACCGTTGCCGCGACCTGGCCGCCGGGGATGGCCCATGGCTTCTTGTACGTCGGGTTCAGGACCAACACGCGGCAACGCCCGTCGAATCAGGCCACGAGCCGACGCCGGGATCCGCGGGAGCTCGCGCCTGCGGGCCGGCGACACGGTGCCCGGACGGCAAGGAGCGGCGCGTTCTCAGAGCCCGGCCCAGAGGAGGAGCGTGGCTGCGATTACCGCGAGGGCTGCGAGCGGCGCGAACTGGCGTATCGGGAAGGGCGCCGCGGTCGCGCCGGCGAGGTCGGTCGCGATCAGCGTCGCGACGGACCCCTGGGGAGTGGCCAGTGAGCCGACCGCGAGGCCGATCGACGCCGCGTAGCCTGCTGGTCCGACCAGCAGCGTCGCGGCCCAGACGCTGACTGGGAGGTTGTTGACCAGCGCGGACGCGGCGCCGATCCCCGCGGCGAGCGCTAGCAAGCCGAGCAGTCCGTGCGGCAGCGGGGGCGCACGCAACCCGAGGCTGGCGATGATGATCAGCAGCGCGCCGAGCTGGGTCGCGATCCGCCACGGGATGATCAGCTGCGGGCGCCGGCGCGCCAGCGCGAGGGCAGCTGCGACCGTGGACGTGAACGCCCACCACGGCGCGATCCCAACAAGCGGCGCGCCCCACGCGGCGACGGCCGCGGCGCTGAGCGAGAGCGCAGCGTGCCACTCGGCGCCAGAGAGCGGCGTCGGCTGTCGGTGCGGCCAGCGGCAAGCGGCAGTCAACGCGCGGCGCTCGCCCAGCGCGACCGCGCCCGCGCACAGCGCTGCAGCCAGGAGCCCCGCGGGCAGCATATGAGCGACGAAGGTCGCTGGGGAGAGATCGAGCCGATCGATCAGCACGAGATTGGTGGGATTCCCCAGGGGGACTGCGATCGAGGCAGCGTTCGCGACCGCGACCACGCCGAGGAACAGCGGCCGCATCGGCGCCGCGTAGCGGTCGGCCAGCACCAGCAGCACGGGCACCATCAGCACGACCGCCGCGTCGAGCGATACGGCCGCGGTCAACACGGCGCACAGCGCGCATACCGACCCATAAAGGCTCAGCGTGCTTCCGCGCGCTCCGACCGCGAGCACCCAGGCGGTCCGCTCCGCCAGCCCCGAGCGCTCGGCCAACCGCGCCAGCGTCAACGCTGCGCTGAGGAACGCGACCAGCGGCGCAAGCACCGAGACCGCCGAGCCGGCGCTGGCGCCCAAGGCGACGTCGGCGCCGGCCAGCGCGGCCACCAGCGCCGCCGTCGCGGCGCTACGCGGCCGCCCCGCCAGCAGCGCGACAGCAAGGACTGCGAGAATGACACGGCCGATAAGCATCGTTAGTAGATAAGCATACTTATCTAATGCCGCCACCGCGCAGAACCCAAGCCGATGCCGCCGAGGCGCTGCTCGCCGTCGCACCGCTCGCCACCCGCTGGATCGAACGACTGCTCGCCCAACACGCCCCGCCGCTCAACCTGCCGCAATACCTCGCGCTACGCGCGATCGAGCGAGAAGGCGTCAGCGGCACCGAGCTCGCCCGGCGCACCGGCGTGTCGGGCCCCGCCGTCTCACAACTCCTAGCCGGATTGGCAGAGGCCGGGATGGTCCAGCGCAGTCCCAACCCCGATGACCGCCGCCATCAGACGCTCACGCTCTCGAGAGCCGGCGAGCGCGTCTACCGCTCCGCGCACACGCTCCTACGCCAGCAAGTCGGCGCACTGCTCGCCGACCTCCCGCGCCCCGAAGCCGACGCGCTCGCCCGCCTGCTCCCCCGCGTCGAGGCAACACTCGCCGGCACCCCACCACCACGCCGACCACCACCACCCCGACCACCACCACCCCGACCACACCACCGACCATGACTCACAGCCTCTGAGCCGAACCGGTCTCGGCCAAGGTCAGCAACCGGGACCCCCTGTTCACACGAGCGCGATCATCGCCGGCGACCGGCCGGACCAGCCCAGATCGGACGAGCCCTGGTGTTGCCGTCGGAAGCGCCTCGGTGCTGGCATGGTCGGCGCTGCGCTCGAGTCCGCGCTGAACAGGCCCCGAACCACCTCGCTGGCACGCCTCTACCGCGCACCTTCAGATGGCCGGATCCTCTGCCGTTTCGGCGGGGACGCCCGGTCCGGTGAACACGCCCGCGGCGTCGGGCAGCACGTGGTGAGCGTGCTCGTGATCGGGGGAGAGCCAGTGCTGGGCGATGGCGGTCGGGACGATCGCCGACAGGACGACCACGCTGACCAGCAGCGAGAACTGCGTGCGGGTGATGATGCCCGCGTTCAGTCCGTACAGCGCGCTGATCGTGCCGAAGGTCAGGCCGGTGCTCATCAGCAGCGTGATGAACCCGGCGTGACGGGGCTCAGCGCGCCGCGCGAGCGGGAGGACCAGGCCGAGCTTGGGGGCCATCTTCGCCGCGATGAGCACGCCGAGCACGCCGAGGTTCGCGATGACCGCGCCGAGGCTCACGTTCAGCCCGCCGCGCAGGAAGAAGAACGGCGTCAGGAACGCGAAGGCGACCACGCGCAGGCGCTCCTGCTCCTTGCGGTGCAACTGATAGTGGCGGCTCATCACCAGCCCAAGCACGAACGCAGGCAGCACCGCCTGCCCCTTCGACGCGTTGGCGAGCACCATCAGCCCGAGCAGGCAGAAGAACACCAGCCGGATCTCCGGCTCGATGACCCGGTCGCCGTAGCGGCGAAAGAACGGCCGTGCGAGCTTCGGCAGCCCGACGATCAACGCCACCGAGACGATGAGGAACAGCGGGAAGTACGCGTTCGGCGTGATGAAGATCGCCGATAGCGCCAGCGCCGTCGCCATGTCGGTGACGAAGCACGCGCTCATCAGCAGCTTGCCGACATGGGTCGCGTTCAGTCCGGACTCGACGAGCACCGCGTAGACGACCGCGAGGCTCGTCGTCGACAGCGCGGTCCCCGCGATCAGTGACGCGCGCACCGACCATCCGAGCGGGCCAAGCGCGAGCAGGCTCGCGACGACGAAGGGCCCGGCGAAGGAGACCAGACCGATCAGTAGCGACGTACAGAACCGCTCGCGAAAGTCGTCCGGATCGACCTCCGCGCCGGCCAGGAACGTGAGCACGATCGACGCGAACCCGGCGATGAACACCAACCAACCTGCGTTCGCGTTCAGGTGCAGCGCGTTGCCCGCGATCACCCCCAGAGTCAGTTCGAGCAGCGCGACCGAGATGCCCAGCTCGACCGAGGCGATGCTGGCGACCAGGGCAAGCCCGGCGAGTACGGCGGCGAGAGAGAGTGGCTCCATGGGTTCCTCCACACAACGTCGAACGACAGTTGGGTAGAGGCCATCAGCGAAACGTCCGCGGTTATGGAGCGAGCCTCATCGCTCACCGGCGATCATACCCCCGCGGCGGCCCCGGAGCGCAATCGGAGCTGCTACGCGTCGAGCCTGCCCACCACATCCTTGGCCTGCGGCCGACCTTCTTCATTGCTGGCCTGCTGTTCATCGCCGGATCCATCACGTTCGCTCGCCTCCAGACTCGAAACGAACTCGCCACCGGACTATCGGCCAGGGCACACAGGGGCCACCGGCTCGACCGACCCCCACGCTTCCCGGGCGCGTCAGGGACCGGGCACACCTCTGCACCCCGCAGGGGGGTGGTTGGGGTGCTCGTGCGACTGCGTAGTGTGCTGTCGCTCGCAAAGCTCGCTGGTGGCCCGGGTGCGGGGCGGTATTACACCGACGCGGTCGCGCGGGGTCGTGAGGACTACTACGCCGGGGCCGGCGAAGCGAAGGGCCGCTGGGCGGGGGCTGGGTCCGGTTGGCTCGGGCTTGCTGGCGAGGTCGAGGAGGGCGACTTCGGGCAGCTGATGCGCGGCCTCGGTCCGCTCGATAGTCGGCCGCTCAGGCAGTCGCAGAGGCCGGGGGACACGGGGGGGTTCGATGTCACGTTCAGTGCCCCGAAGTCCGTTTCGGTCCTGTATGGCGTCGGTGACAGGGAGACCGTCGCGGCGGTGCGGGCGGCCCATGATGTCGCGGTCGGGCAGGCGCTCGGCTACTTGGAGCGTGAGGCTGCGTATACGCGTCGCGGCAAGGCCGGCCGCCAGCGCGTCAGAGCGGATGGGTTGGTGGTCGCGACGTTCCGTCATCGCACGTCGCGGGCGGGGGATCCGCAGCTGCATACGCACGCCGTCGTCGCGAACACGGTCAGGGCGGATGGTCGCTGGTCGGCGCTTGATGCGCGCGGCTTGTATCGCGAGCAGAAGACCGCTGGCTACCTCTACAAGGCTGCGCTGAGGCACGAGCTCTCGCGGTCGTTGGGTGTGTCGTGGGGTCAGGTGGAGAAGGGCTCCGCGGAGATCACCGGGATCCCGGACGGGGTGCTGGAGCATTTCTCGCGTCGGCGACGGGAGATCGTCGAGCACCTCGCCGAGCACGGCCGCTCCTCGCCGGCTGCTGCCGAGGTGGCAGCGCTCGAGACCAGGAAGCGCAAGGACTACGCGGTCCCCGTCGATCGGCTGCGTGAGCAGTGGCGCGCCCGCGCCGCCGAGCACGGCCTGGATGCCCGGGCGCTTGAGCGGGTCAGGGATCGTCCGTGGCATGAGCGCATCCCGATCGACCTCCAGCTGGCAGCGCCGGCGGTAGCTGCTGTGACCGGCGTGACGCGCGAGCACGCCTCATTTGATCGGCGTGACGCGATCCGCGCATGGTGCGAGCACCACCAACAGGGCGCCTCCGTGGAGCGGATCGAGGAGGTCACCGACCGCTGGCTTGACTCCAGCTACACGGTCAAGCTCAGCGACGCTGACCCCAGCCGGCTCAACGGGGCGCGCTACTCGACACCGCAGATGCTCCGCGCCGAAGCCGAGCTCCTGGCCGACGCGCGTGAGCGAACTGATGCCGGGGTCGGGGTCGTCGACGAGCGCGCCGTGGACGCCTCGCTCGCCGAGCGACCGGAGCTCACCAGCGAGCAGCAGCTCCTCGTGCGCGCGCTGACCACCGGCGGGGACGGCGTGCACGTCGTCCGCGCGCCGGCCGGAACCGGGAAGACCTACGCGCTGGAGGCCGCCCACGCAGCCTGGAAGCAGTCCGGCCTGCGGGCCCAGGGGTGCGCGCTGTCCGCGCGGGCGGCGCGTGAGCTGCAAGAGCAGACCGCGATCCCCTCCCAGACGATCCACCAGCTGCGCGCGGACATCAGCCAGTACGCCGACACCCCACCCGACGTGCTGATCGTCGACGAGGCCGGCATGGTCGGCACCCGCGACCTCCACGCCCTGTCATCCCACGCGCGCGAGCATCAGATCAAACTCGTCCTGGTCGGCGACGACAGACAGCTGCCGGAGATCGAGGCCGGCGGCGCCTACCACGCGCTCGCACGGCAGCAGGGCGCGCTGCAACTGAGCGAGGTCAAACGCCAACGCGAAGCATGGGACCGTGAGGCCGTCACGCAGCTACGCGACGGTGACCGCGACGCCTGGGCCAGGGCCTACCGCGAGCACGAGCGCATCATCAGCGAACCCACCGCCGGGCGGCTTCGTGAGCGGCTCGTCGCCGACTGGTGGCAGACCGCGAAGGGCGGCACGGACGCGGTGATGATCGCTCACCGCCGCGCCGACGTCGCCGACCTCAACCAGCGCGCCCGCAGGCGCATGCGCGAGGAGGGACGCCTCGGCCCCGCAGAACTCCACACGCCAGAGCGCTCGTTCGCGCAAGGCGACCAGGTCATCTGCCGGCGCAACGAGCGCCAGCTCGACCTCGTCAACGGCACACGCGGCGAGGTCACCGCGCTGGACCAGCTGGCCGACCAGCTGACCCTCACCGACCCAAGCGGCCAGGAGCACCACGTCGACCGCGGCTACCTTGACGCGGGGCACCTGGACCACGCCTACGCCACCACCGCCCACGCGCTGCAAGGCGCGAGCGTCGACCACGCCCTCGTCCTCGGCAGCGAGGACCTCTACCAGCAATGGGGATACACCGCGCTCAGCCGCCACCGCCACAGCGCCCGCTTCTACCTACACGCCGAAGCGCAGACCACACAGCCGCTCCCCGGGCTCGAACCCCAGCCCGACCCGATCGACGAGCGCCTCCACGAGATCCTCGGCCGCTCACGCAACAAGACGCTCGCCAGTGACGAGCTCCATCGCCGCGCGCGCCCGGCTCACCCCGAACCCGCCGACGAGGACCGCGACATCGCCGACCTCCTGCAGAGCCTCACGCAGCTCAGCGGACGAGGGCCCAACCGTGAGCTTCCAGGACCCGACCTCGGGATGTGAGGCGGGCTATTCGGTCTCCGTGGCTTCGACCGGCACGAGCTGGTCGGGCGGCGGCGCGG
>Ga0335070_10001682_pt1 | contig 25650 bp, 25 predicted proteins | sample Lox_Sample_13_FD_206722 | JGI IMG/M metagenome (GOLD analysis project Ga0335070, IMG submission 206722) | Soil microbial communities from Loxahatchee National Wildlife Refuge, Florida, United States - Lox_Sample_1.3 | ecosystem: Environmental > Terrestrial > Soil > Wetlands | place: USA...
CGACCGGCTGGGACCCGCAGCCGCTCGGCGCGCTCGCCCTCGAGCGCGGCCTGCGCCTCTTCGTCGCGCCGAACTTCTCGATCGGCGCCGTGCTCATGATGCGCTTCGCGCAGCAGGCCGCCGTGTACTTCCCGCGTGCCGAGATCATCGAGCTGCACAACGAGGCGAAGAAGGACGCCCCGTCGGGAACCGCGAAGGCGACGGCGGAGCTGATCGGCGGCGATCCGGCCATCCACTCCGTCCGCCTGCCCGGACTCGTCGCGCACCAGGAGGTGATCTTCGGCGGCGAGGGGCAGCTGCTGACGATCCGCCACGACACGACCGCGCGCGAGTCGTTCGCCGTCGGCGTGCTGCTCGCGCTCGAGAAGCTGCCGGACCTGGCGCCCGGCCTCACCCTCGGCCTCGACGCGCTGCTGCGCTGACCCGGGTCTACACTCGCTGGTATGAGGCTGCTGCTCGGTCTCGCCGCGGTGCTCGTGCTCGCCGGGTGCGGGACGGTCACAGGCGGCTCCGGGGAGCCCGCGGCCCCGTCCGCGCCGCTCGCCGGCGCGCCGCCGATCGAGGCGGTCGACGAGGCGCCTTCGCCGGAGCTGCGGCGCACCCTGGACCTCTGGTTCGCGCCGCCGCAGCTCGGGACGCAAGGCTCGACCGTCACCTCGGGCACCGACGTCTGGTTCACGTGGGGAGGAGGAAGCGCGTCGACGACGACCACCGTTCCAACCGCGGCGGACATGGCGACGATCCGCGCGCAGTTCGAGGCCCAGCGTGCGGCGCGGCTGCCTGCCGCCGGCTCACCGCCCCGCGTCGTCGCCCGGCTGCCGCTCGCGGACGGCGGCAACGCGGCTCTCGTCGCGTGGCGCAACCACGACGGCGTGCTCTGCACCGACACGGAGGTCACGGACCGGCAGGGCAGCGGCGGCGGGGGACCGGGCAACTCGTGCGTTCCTTCCGATATGGCCGCGTTGCTGCACTGTGCCGAGATCTGCCTGACGTCGAACGGATCGGGCTCGGACCTCGCCCAGGAAGTGTGGGTGCTGAGCGGCACTGTCGCCGCTGACGCGGACGCGATCGACGTGACGACCGCCGACGGAGCGACGGCCGACTATCCCCTGACCGGGCCCGTGCTCGACGGGAGCGACCGCCGCGTGTTCATGCTCGAGCTCGGCAGCAGCGACTGGCGGAAGCTCGTGCTCCTCCGTGCCGGCGAGGTCGTCGACCAGACCTCCATGCCGGCCGCCGCCGCCGCGGGCGAGGACTGCCTGGCGAAGGTCGGCGAGATGCCGGCTCCGCCGCCGCCCCAGCAGCCCGGGCCGATCGCCTCGACGCCGGCGATGCAGGCGTGGAACGCGTCGCTCCAGGCCTGCATGACCGCGAGCGGCGTGCTGCCGGCCACGCCGGTGCCCTCGCCTCCCACACCGTAGCCCTTCGCCCGTCAGGGATAGTTCCGTCCATGGCGAGCGAGGCCGCCGAGCTCGTCTTCGACGAGGCGACGAAGCAGTACGCCGGCCGGGCGGAGCCCGCCGTCGACCACCTGTCGCTGACGGTGGGCGCGGGCGAGATCTGCGTCCTCGTCGGACCCTCCGGCGGCGGCAAGACGACCGCTCTCAAGCTCGTCAACCGGCTGATCGAGCTATCGCAAGGCGACATCCGCATCGACGGCACGAGCGTGAAGGCGCAGAACCTCGTGCAGCTCCGGCGCGGCATCGGCTACGTCATCCAGCAGGTCGGCCTGTTCCCGCACATGAACGTCGAGGCGAACATCGGCACCGTGCCGCGCCTCTACGGCCGCTCGAGGGAGTGGATCCACCGCCGCTCGCAGGAGCTGCTCGAGCTCGTCGGCCTCGACGTGTCGTACGCGAAGCGCTACCCGGCACAGCTGTCCGGCGGCGAGCGCCAGCGCGTCGGGCTCGCGCGCGCGCTCGCCGCAGACCCGCCGCTCATGCTGATGGACGAGCCGTTCGGCGCCATCGACCCGATCGTGCGCGCGCGGCTCCAGGACGAGTTCCTCCGTCTGCAGCAGGAGGTGCGCAAGACGGTCGTCTTCGTCACACACGACATCGACGAGGCGATCAAGGTCGGCGACCGGATCGCGATCCTGCGCGAGGGCGGGCGGCTCGCGCAGTACGACCCGCCGGCCACGATCCTGGAGCACCCCGCGGACGACTTCGTCGCAGAGTTCGTCGGCGCCGACCGCGCGCTCAAGGCGCTCGCGCTGCGTACCCTCGCCGAGCTCGAGCTGCGCCCGCTGGACGGTGTGGACGGAGCGCCGCGCCTGCCGGGAGCGACGACGCTGCGCGACGCGCTCGGCCTGCTCGTCGCCGAGAAGCGCGACACGCTCGTCGTCGTCGACCACCTCGGCGACGCGGTCGGCTCGCTCACGAAGGACGACCTGCTGCGATGAGTCGCCTGCTCGCGTCCGGAGGTCCCGTGATCCCGAACTTCGGGCAGGGCAGCTCGTGCGAGGTCCACAACGGCTGGTTCTGCAGCGAGTGGGTGCGCGCGCACTGGGGCGACACGCTCCAGCCCGCCCTGATCCAGCACGTAGAGCTCGCCGTCGTTGCGGTCGCGGTCGGGTTCGTCCTCGCCTCCGCGCTCGCGTTCGCCGGCTTCCGCTTCCGGCTGCTCGACCCGCCGATCGGCGTCGCCGCCGACTTCCTCTACACGATCCCGAGCCTCGCGCTGTTCCAGCTACTCGTCCCGGTCACGGGCGTGACGGAGACGACCGTGGAGATCGCGCTCGTCTCGTACACGCTCCTGATCCTGTACCGCAACATGATCGAGGGGCTGCGCGGCGTCCCGCCCGAGGCGCTCGAGGCGGCGCGCGGCTCCGGCTTCACGCGCCTGCAGACGCTCGTGCGCGTCGAGCTGCCGCTTGCGCTGCCTGCCGTGATCGCCGGCTTGCGCATCGCGACCGTCTCGACCGTCTCGATCGCGACCGTCGCCGCGCTCGTGATCCCGAAGGGCCTCGGACAGCCGATCTTCATCGCGCTCGAGCAGGACGTCTTCAAGACCGAGATCCTCAGCGCCGGCGGCCTCGCCGTCGCGCTCGCGCTCTGCGCCGACGGGCTGCTCGTGCTCGCGCAGCGCTTCCTCACGCCGTGGGCGCGGCTGGAGCGGTCCGCATGACCCTCGCCGACCAGTTCCGGCCGGGCACGTTCGTCGACGCGTTCCGCTTCATCGGGGACAACCCCGGCTTCCTGCTCTCGAAGGCAGGCGAGCATCTCGAGCTCTCGCTCGCCGCGCTCGGCATCGCGTTGCTGCTCTCGCTGCCGCTCGGCCTCTGGCTCGGCCACCGCCACCGTGGGCTCTTCCTCGCGATCAGCGTCTCCAACGTGGGACGTGCGCTGCCGAGCCTCGTCCTGATCGCGGTCGGGCTGACGATCTTCGGCGTCGGCTTCTGGAACAACACGGCCGCGCTCGTCGTGCTCGCCGTGCCGCCGATCCTCACGAACGCATACTTCGGCATCGAGGGCGTCGACCGCGACGTCGTCGAGGCGGCGCGGGGGATGGGGCTGAGCGAGCTGCAGGTGCTGCTGCGCGTCGAGCTGCCGCTCGGGCTGCCGCTCGTGATCGCGGGCATCCGGATCGCCGCCATCTTCGTCATCGCCACCGCCACGATCGCCGCGATCGCCGGCGGCGGCGGGCTCGGCGAGATCATCGTCAACCAGGCGAGCTACGGCCTCGCCGGCGTCGTCGGCGCCGCGGTCTGCGTCTCGGCTCTGGCCTTTCTCGCAGCCCTGCTGCTGAGCCTGCTGCTCCGCGCGGTCTCGCGTAGACCGGAGCCGATTCCGTAGGCTCTGGCCATCCCCGACCGGAGGAGGTAGAGGGTGATCAGGAAGCACACGCGCCGCGCCGCGAAGGCGGCGTTCGCGATCTCGCTGGGGGTCGCGATCGTCTTGGGTGGATCGGCCACCGCCGCGACGAAGCAGAGGGCGGCGGGGCCGACGATCGTCATCGGCACGAAGAACTTCACCGAGGAATACGTCCTCGGGCAGCTCTACAAGCGGGCGCTCGAAGGGGCCGGCTTCACGGTGAAGTTCCCGGGGAGCTTCGGCAGCTCCGAGCTGATCGACACCGCGATCACGAGCGGCAAGATCAACTTCTATCCCGAGTACACAGGTGTGATCGTGCTCGATCTCGCCAAGCAGGCGTCTCCGAAGACGGCGGCGGCGACGTACGCGGCGGCGAAGAAGTTCGAGGAGACGCGGGGACTGACGCTGCTCGACGCGACGCCGTTCTACGACACGGACTCGTTCGGCATGCTCACCGCGACGGCGAAGAAGCTCGGCGTCAAGACGATCGCAGACATGAAGAAGGTGAAGTCGTTCTCGTTCGCCGGCTACCCGGAGTGCCGCACGCGCATCACGTGCCTGCTCGGCCTGAAGAAGATCTACGGGCTGACGCAGGTCAAGTTCGTGCCGCTCGCGAGCATCAGCGTGTACACCCTGCTCGACCAGGGGAAGATCACCGCCGGCGACGTCTTCTCGACGGATCCCCAGCTCGGCGGCACGAAGTACACGGTCCTCGTGGACACGAAGCACATCTTCGGGTTCCAGAACGTCGCACCGATCGTCTCGCAGAAGGTTCTCGCTGCGGCCGGTCCGAAGTTCGCCCAGGTCGTCAACGCCGTCTCGGCGAAGCTGACGATCCAGGCGATGATCGCCATGAACAAGGCGGTCGCGGTCGACAAGCAGACACCGGCCGCCGTCGCAGCCGCGTTCCTCAAGGCCAACAACCTCAAGTAGCCATGAAGGTCGTCGTTCTCGGCGGAGGGTCGACCGGCGAGCACTTCGTCGGGGCCCTCCGCCGGCTCGACGCCGACGCCGAGCTGACCCTCGTCGAGAGCCGCCTCGTCGGCGGCGAATGCTCGTACTTCGCCTGCATGCCGACGAAGACGATGCTGCGTGCGGCGGAGCTGTCCTCGTCGCTCGAGCGGGCGCCGGGTCTTGCGCCGGAGGCTCCCGACCCGGCCGGCGTCTGGAGCTGGCGCGACTGGATGACGAGCGACTGGGACGACGCCGGCCAGCTGCGGTGGCTCGAGAGCCAGGGCTGCGCGTTCGTCCGCGGGCGCGGCCGGGTCACTCGCCCCGGGCTGGTCGAGGTCGATGGACGGGAGATCGCGTACGACCGGCTCGTCGTCGCCACCGGCTCGTCGCCGGCCGTGCCGCCGGTCGCAGGGCTGGACGCGGTCGAGTACTGGACGAACCGGGACGCGACCCGCACGCACGAGGTGCCGGCGAGCCTCGCGGTGCTCGGCGGCGGGCCGGTCGGGGCGGAGCTGGCGCAGTTCTTCGCCCGGATGGGGACGCGGGTAACCCTGATCGAGCACGGGCCGCGCCTGCTCGGCCGGGTGCACGAGGAGGCAGGCGAGCTGCTGGCGGAGGTCTTTCGCAGCGAGGGGATCGAGGTACGGCTCGGGCTCGCCGTCGAGGCGGCGGAGCCAGGCGTGCGCCTGCGCCTGTCGGACGGCTCGATGGTCGAGGCGGAGCGGCTGCTCGTGGCGACGGGCCGCCGGCCGAGTACGCAGGATCTCGGCCTCGAGCAGCTCGGCGTCAGCATCGGCCCGCGCGGCATCGCGGTCGACGAGCGGCTGCGCGCCGCGGAGAACGTCTGGGCGATCGGCGACGTCAGCGGCGTCGCCCTCTTCACGCACGTCGGCAAGTACCAGGCCCGGATCGCCGCGGCGGACATGGCGGGGCGGCCCGCGCGCGCGGACTACCGCGCCGTCCCCGCCGGCATCTTCACCGACCCGGAGGTGGCAACGGTCGGTCGCACGGACGGAGAGGGGCTCGTCTCGGCGCGCTGGGAGCTGACGGCGACCCCGCGCCTCTCCACGTACGAGAAGCCGCAGCGCGACGGCTTCGTGCGCCTCTTCGCCGACCCGTCCGAGCGCGTGCTCGTCGGCGCCGTCGCCGTCGGCCCCCAGGCGGCGGAGTGGCTGGGGCAGCTGACCCTGGCGGTGCGGAGCTCGACGCCGGTCGACGTCCTCGTCGACACGATCCAGCCGTACCCGACGTTCTCGGAGGCGATCTTCTTCGCGCTCCGGGAGCTTTCGGACGTGCTCGGGTGAGCATCGTCGCGTAGAATCGATCGATCGTGCTCGGCGAGGTCCTGACGGCGATGGTGACGCCGTTCCACCCGGACGGCTCGGTCAACGTCGAGAGGTTCCGCGAGCTCGCGGCGTACCTCGTCGACCACGGCTCGGACGGGCTCGTCGTCTCCGGCACGACGGGGGAGGCGCCGACGCTCAGCGACGAGGAAAAGCTCGAGCTCTTCGCCGCCGCGGTGGACGCCGTCGGCGATCGCGCCACCATCGTCGCCGGCACCGGGACGTACGACACCGCGCACTCCGTCCACCTCACGGAGGCCGCGCACGAGCTCGGCGTCGACGGATTCCTCGCCGTCACGCCGTACTACAACAAGCCTCCCCAGCGGGCGATCGTGCGCCACTTCGCGGCCATCGCAGCCGCCACCGACAAGCCGCTCGTCGCGTACAACATCCCGAGCCGCGTGGTCGTGAACATCGAGCCGGACACGATCGCCGAGCTCGCGGAGATCCCGAACGTCGTCGCGGTGAAGCAGGCGAACGACGACCTCGAGCAGGCGCGCTGGATCGTCGACACGGGGCTGGCGCTCTACGCGGGCGACGACAACCTCATCTTCCCGTTCCTCGGGCTCGGCGGCGTCGGCGGCGTCTGCGTGCACACGCACGTCTGGGGGCCGCAGACGAAGGAGATGGTGCGCCGCTACAAGGACGGGGACGTCGAGGGCGCCCGCGCGCTGAACGAGGAGATGCAGCCGGCGTTCGACCTGCTCAAGGTCACGACGAACCCCATCCCGATCAAAGCGGCGCTGAACCTGCTCGGCCACGAGGTCGGCGGCTACCGGCTGCCGATGATCGAGCCGACAGAGCAGGAGCTGGAGCAGATCCGCTCGTGCCTCGAGCGCGGCGGGATCCTCGTGCCGGCACAGGCCGGCTGATCAGTACTTCGCGAGCTGCGCCCCCTCCGGTGCCGGGAGTCGCGGCACGGGCACCCGCATCACCGAGACGAGCGAGACGAATCCGACCAGGAGCAGGAACGCGGCCGCTCCCAGGACGACCCCGTCGGGTGGGAGCAGATGGTTGACGGTCGGCGCGACCGCCACCGAGAAGATCATCGTCGTGCGGACGAACGCCCCTGCGAAGCCGAACACCGACCCGAGCACGTGCTCCTCGGCCTCGCGCTGCACGATCGTCTCGAACACGATGTCCGTCGTCCCGTCGATGATGCCGATGCCTGCCAGGACGAGGAAGATCGTCGCCATGTCGCGGTCGAGTGCGAGCAGAGCGAGGAACGCCGACATCGCCATCAACCCGCAGCCGACCCAGCGTGAGGCGCCGCTGCCGAGCCGGAGGGTCCCGACGGTCGTCTCGCCGATCGCGAGGCCGAGCGTGATCGCCGCGAGGCCGTAGCCGTACCCGGCGGCGCCGACGTGTGTCCGCATCTCGAGGAGTCGCGGCAGGGTCGCGTTCACGAGGCCGGTCGCGAGCGTTGCCGCGCCGAACGCTGCCACGAGGACGCGCAGCCGGCGCCGTGTCACGAGATAGCGCAGGCCGTACAGGCGGCTCGCGGCGCGGGCTGCCTGCTCGACGGCGCCCGGCGGCACGCGCACGCCGATGTAGACGAGCGCGGCGACCACGAAGCTCGCGATGTCGACGGTCAGGGCCGGCCGTATGCCGAGCAGCGCGACGAGCGCGCCTCCACCGGCGGCGCCGAGCGCCGCGGCGGCATTCTCGGCGACCCCGAGCAACGCGTTTCCCGCCTCGTAGAGGTCTTCGTCGAGCAGCCGCGGGACGAGCGCCGGCACGGCCGCCGTCGAGAGCTGCGCAAGCAGTCCCGAGGCTGCGAGCACGATGAGCATCTCGACCGTCCGGCCGGTCGCCGCCGCGGCGAGCGCGAGCACCATCACGATGCCGCGGGCCACCTCGACGGCGATGAGTAACGGCCGTTTCGGCAGGCGATCGACGATGATCGCGGCCGTCCCGCCGCCGAGAACCGGCGGCACCATCCGCACGAGGAGCACGGCGGCGACCCTCGTCGTCGAATGTGTCGTCGCGAACATCCACCCGACCACCGCCGTCATCGTCAGCCAGTCGCCCGCCTGCGACACGAACCGCGCGCAGGCGAGGCTGCGGAACGAGCGCACGCCGAGCGGAACGGCGAGCCGTCTCGGGCTGAAGGAGCGCTCGGCGCGCGGGCCCAGCGAGACGGCGGTGATGAAACCGATCATCCCGAAGCCGATCAGGAGGTCGCCGATGGAGAAGACGTTTGCAAGCGGAACACGAACCGGCAGCGCAAACACGTCGCCGAGGGCTCGGAGGTGCGTCGCGCCGAGGGAGACATTCGCATTGCCGCCGACAGCGATCCCTGCTGCCGACGCTGCTCTGTGCGAAAGCGGCATCACACCGCCGTTCGCGGCGATTGCAACGGTGTTGAGCAGCAGCCCTGCGGCGACGGGGAGAAGCGCCCGGGCCCGTGCGTTCGCGAGAGCGAACCCCACGAGCAACGCGTAGCTGAGCAGGTGCAGAGAGACCGTCTCGCCATGGCTCAGGGTCAGACGGCCGGAGAAGATCACGACCTGGAGCACGAGTGCGAGGGGCGCGATCCACGCCAGGCGCAAGGGGAAGTCGAGCACGCGCCGCAGGTTGCCGCCGAGCGCGAACGCGAGCGTGGCGCCGATGACGATGCTGGGGAGGAGGAACATCAGCCTGCCGTTCCCACGGCGGCCAGGCGGAGCTCCGGCTCGCGCAGCAAGGTCTCGATCTGCGGCGCGACTTCCGTCAGCGCACGCTCCACATGCCGCGCCGGCACCGCCGCGAACGTCGCCACGACGTAGCCGGCCGTACGGCCGTCACGGTGCACGGGCACGGCCACGAACGTGCCCGTATCGCCGAACTCGACGGCGGTGCCCCTCACCGCGCCCTCGGTGTCCCCGAGCAGCCAGCTCGCGAGCGAGGCGGACGTGGGCGCGCCGTAGCCGAACGAGAGCTCCTCGACGAGCGAGCCCGAGAGGAGCTCCTCGTGCCAGCGGACGAGACCGACCCAGCGCACGGGGGCCGCGCGCGCGACCGCGGCTGCGAAGGCGGAGAACCGCACGGACGCCGGCTCGCGTTCGAGCGCGTCGGCGAGCGTCTCGGCGAGGCGCCGGACGAGGGCGTCGCGCCGGCGGGCGAGCAGGAGCCACGCGAGGATCGCCGCGGCTCCGATGGAGGCGAACGCCGCCCGCCCGAGCGTCACCGCGCCGAGGATCCCGGCGACGCCTGCGATCGCGAGTATCTCGGGGCGGTCCCGGACGACCGCGAGGGGGCTTGCGAGCGAGCGCCGGTTCCCCAGCCAGAGCGTTCGCAGCGCGGCCCGCTCGCTCTGGTCGAGCGCGGCCAGCGGGTCCTGCCCTCGCATGAGCGCCGCGAACGCCTTCGCAGGGACCGGATGGAACTGGGTGCCCGCGCCGCGCTCGATCTCCGCGAGCGCCTGCTCGACCGGAAGCCCCCGCCGATAGGGACGATCCCGCACCATGGCGTCATAGCTGTCGACGACGGCGAGAAAGTACGCGCCGAGCGGAACGTCGCGCCGCGCGATGCCGTAGTAGCCGGAACCGTCGTACCGCTCATGGTGATACTCGACCGCCCGCACCGCGGCGGCCGCGAACCGGAAGCGGACGAGCAGCCGCGCGGACAGCCTCGGGTGCCGCCTGAGCGTCTCCCACTCGCCCTCGTCGAGCCGGCCCGGCTTGCGCAGGACCGCGGCGTCGACGGCGATCTTGCCGAGGTCGTGGAGGCGCCCCGCCCAGCGCAGGCGCGCGATGTCGGCCCGCGGCAGCCCGAGCGCCTCGCCGAGCCGCTCGACGTGCTCGGCGACGCGCGTCGAATGGCGGTACGTGTGCGGGTCTCGCTCATCGACGACGTTGGCGAACGTCTCGAGCGCGAGAGCCGTCTCCTCCTTCACGGCGGCGAGACGGGCGTGCGCCTGGTAGACGGCGAGTACGAGCGGTCCGAGTACGACCGCCTTCCACGGGTTCGAGAGGACGAAGAAGGCGAGCGTCACTCCGAGGCTGATCTCGCCGGCGGTCGAGGCGAAGTCGGCACGGGACGCCTCGCCCAGGAGCTGCCGCAGCGGGATCTTGGAGGTGAGCGACACGATCATCGACACGAGCAGGCGGTTGACCCCCACGTAGGCGAGCGCCATGGCGGCGATGGCGCCGAAGTCGGCAGGGAGCGAGAGCGTTCCGGGCGACGCTCCCGCGGCGACGTACAGCGCGCCGGCGGCGAGCGTCGCGACCGTGAACGAGGATGCGTTGAAGACCACGCGTGGAAGCTCCGATCCGCGCAGGTAGTCGACGACCAGCACGCCACCGGCGGCGACGAGGGCGGCCTGCCAGGGGCCGACGATCATGACGGCCGCGAGATGGATGCCCGAGGAGAAGCTGAAGGCGTGCGACTCGCTGCCGTCGAGCGTGCCGGCGCCTGAGCGCACCTCGAGCAGCTCCGTCGCGATCGCCGCGATCGCGAGCAGCCCGAACAGGTACGGCCGGCGTACGTGGTCGTGGACGGCGGCTACCGCCAGCGCGGCGACGGCGAAGGCCGCCACGACGGCGATGAAGCCGCGTGTCCTGACGGTCATCGGTAGCGAGCGTTACGAGCCGGTCGGTCCGGCCTTGCTAGCCCTTCCACTTCCAGCCGGCGCCCGAGGCGAGAACGAGCGACGACAGGACGACCAAACGAACGAGCCAGGGACGGAAGCGGGCCATTGCAGCACCTCCGGTCGCGGGTGACGTAGGCACACACCATCTCGGACCCTCGCTCGCCCGCATCCGCCGTTCGAGTGAATCGGCGCGAGAATCCCTCGATCGAGGGCCCCACGCCGAAGGTCGCCTCCCTCGAGCGAGGGAGCGCGCCGGGCGCACAACTAGACTGGAGCCCGAATGGGCACCTGCCGGATCATCCCGCTCGGCGGCCTCGGCGAGGTGGGGAAGAACATGACCGTCTTCGAGGCGGACGGCTCGATCGTGATCGTCGACGCCGGCCTCGCGTTCCCGCGCGACGAGCACCTCGGCGTCGACCTGATCCTGCCGGACTTCTCGTACCTCGTCGAGCGCGAGTCGATGATCCGCGGCGTCGTGCTCACGCACGGCCACGAGGACCACGTCGGCGGCCTGCCGTACCTGATGCGGGAGGTACGCATCCCTGTCGTCGTCGCGACGCGGCTGACCCTGGGGCTCGTGAAGTCGAAGCTCGACGAGCACGGGCTGCTGCGGGAGGCCGACCTGCGTGAGGTTGCGCCCGGCGACGAGCCGTTCCATCTCGGCCCGTTCACGATCGAGCTCGTGCGCATGGCGCACTCGATCCCGGACGCGGCCGCGATCGTCCTCGACACTCCGGGCGGTCTCGTCGTCCACACCGGCGACTACAAGCTCGACCACACGCCCGTCGACGGGCAGCGCACGGACGTCGGCCGGCTCGCGGCGATCGGCAACCGCGGGGTCGATCTGCTGCTCGGGGATTCGACGAACGCGGAACGCGCGGGCTTCACCGAATCGGAGCGCGTCGTCGGCGAGGCGTTCCGCCAGATCTTTCCGCAGCGCAAGGGGAAGATCCTCGTCTCCTCGTTCGCGTCGAACGTGCACCGGATGCAGCAGGCCGTCGACGTCGGCGTCGGCTGCGGCCGCAAGGTCGCGTTCGTCGGGCGCTCGATGCGCAAGAACGCGAACATCGCGCGCAACCTCGGCTACATGGACGTGCCGGACGAGATGATCCTCCGCCCGCACGAGCTCGCCGAGCTGCCGCGGCACGAACAGCTGATCCTCTGCACCGGAAGCCAGGGCGAGCCCCTGTCGGCGATGACCAGGATCGCGTACGACGACCACCCGGCGGTGTCCGTCGAGGCAGGCGACACCGTGATCATCTCCGCGAAGCCGATCCCCGGCAACGAGCTGCGCGTCCACGACGCGATCAACCGCCTGGCGAAGTCGGGCGCCGAGGTGCTGCACGAGGACAACGCTCCGGTGCACGTCTCCGGCCACGGCCGTGCGGAGGAGCTGCGCACGATCCTCGGCCTCTTGCGGCCGCGTTCGGTCATGCCCGTGCACGGGGAGTTCAGGATGCTGGCCGCGCACGCGCAGCTCGCGCGCGAGGGCGGCATTCCGGAGGGACGGATCCTGCTGGCCGAGAATGGCAGCGTCGTCGAGCTCTCGCACGAGCACGGTGCGCGCATCGTCGACCACGTCACCGCCGGCATGACGTTCGTCGACGGCCTCGGCGTCGGCGACGTGCAGGACGTCGCGCTCCGCGACCGGCGCCGGCTCGCGGAGGACGGCGTGCTGATCGTCGTGGCGACGCTCGCCGCCGCCACCAACGGCTCCGGTGGGCTCACGGCGCCGCCGGAGCTGATCGCGCGCGGCTTCGGCGACGCGGCCGAACCGCTGCTCGCCGAGCTGCGGGAGGAGGCGGGCCGCGTGCTCGCCCAGCTGCTCGGCGACGACATCACCGAGATCAAGCTGCTCCAGGAGCACCTGCACGAGGCCCTCGGCGGCCTGGTCTACGACCGCACGCGCCGGCGGCCGATGATCCTGCCGGTCCTCGTCGAGGTCTAGTGCCTCTCGTGCCGCGGCTGCGCTACCTGCCGACCTGGGCGGACGTGCTCGAGGAGTGCGCCGGCGAGCAGCCGACCGCGCGGCTGCTGGTTACGCAGCTCGGCGCCTGCGAGGCGGCTGCGCTCACCTTCTGCCGGCTGCTCGAGCGCTGGGCGAGGGGTGACGCGCAGCCGTCCACCGCCGGCGGTCGCCAGGCCGCGCTGCGCCACGCCGCCGACCGGGTCGAGACGGCCCTCGCCGGCCTCGCAGAGCCGCTCGACCGCTACCTGCTCGAGCTCGAGGCGGACACGGCCGAGGGCCGCTCCTGGTACGGCGGCCCCGGCGCCGCGGAGCTGCTCGACTGGGGGCCGGTGCTCTCGCGTGCCGGCGTGCGTGCCGCGCCGGAGCGGGTCGCGCAGGCCTACCTCGAGCTGGCCGTGTTCATCCGTGCGCTCGAAGGGCTGACGACCGCAGTGCGGCTCGACGCGACGCCCGCGCGCTCGTCGCTCTGGGCCGGCCTCTTCGACCTCCGCGAGAACCTGCTCGGCAGAGGCCTGGAAGACCTGCGCGCGCTCACCGTGATCTGATCGCGCGTCGTGCCTCCTCCTCGCCTGACCGTCGTCGGCTCGATCAATCTCGACCTCGTCGCGCAGGCGGAGCGGCTGCCGCGGCCGGGGGAGACGGTCAGCGGCGCGACGTTCGTGCGCGTCCCGGGCGGCAAGGGCGCGAACCAGGCGGTCGCCGCGGCGCGCCTCGGCGCCGACGTGACGCTCATCGCCTGCATCGGCGGCGACGACTTCGGCCGCGAGGCGCTCGTCGAGCTCGAGCGGGCCGGCGTCGGGCTCGAGCTGCTGAAGATCGCGCCTGAGGCGACGACGGGGGTGGCGCTCGTCACGGTCGACGCGGACGGCGAGAACGAGATCGTCGTCGCACCCGGCGCCAACCTCGAGCTGCTGCCGGAGGACGTCGCACTTCCGGAGGCGGACGGCGTGCTCGCGCAGCTCGAGATCCCGCTCGAGACGGTGCGCCACGTGGCGGCCGTCGCGCCGGGAGCGTTCTTCCTCAACGCCGCGCCGGCACGCGGCCCGGTCCCCACCGCCGACGTCACCGTCGTGAACCGCTACGAGCTCGAGGCGCTGTCGCACCGGGACGGCGTGATCGCGGTGACGCTCGGCCCCGACGGCGCCGTGCTGCTGGAGGACGAGGAGGAGGTGGCGCGTGCAACGCCTCCCGACGTCGAGCCCGTGGACGGCACGGCCGCCGGCGACGCGTTCACGGCGTGCCTCGTCGTCTCGCTGCTCGAGGGCCGTGAGCGCGGCGAGGCGCTGCGCCGCGCCTGCGTCGCGGGCGCCCTCGCCGCGTCGCGGCTCGGCGCCCAGTCCTCGCTGCCGACGGCGGAGGAGGTGGACGCTCTGGCGTGAGCATCCCGATCCTGATCGACTGCGATCCTGGGCACGACGACGCGATCGCGATCCTGCTCGCGCTCGCCTCGCCGGAGGTCGAGCTGCGCGCGGTGACGACCGTCGCCGGCAACCAGACGCTCGACAAGACGACACGGAACGCGTTGCAGGTGCTCGAGCTGGGCGGTCGCAGCGACATTCCCGTCGCCGCCGGTGCCGAGCGCCCGCTCGAGCGGAGCCTGCGCACGGCCGCGCACGTGCACGGCGAGAGCGGCCTGGACGGGCCCGTCCTGCCCGAGCCGACGACGCGGCCGCTCGACGTGCACGCCGCCGATCTCCTCGCGGAGCTGATCGAGCCGGGCGTCGTGCTCGTCCCGACGGGGCCGCTCACGAACGTCGCGCTCCTCTTGCGGCGCCATCCCGACGTGCGAGACCGGCTCGACCGCATCGTCTGGATGGGCGGCGCGATCGCCGAGGGCAACGTCACGCCTGCGGCGGAGTTCAACGCGTTCGTCGACCCGGAGGCGGCTGCGCAGGTCGTCGGGAGCGGGATCCCGCTGACGATGGTCGGCCTCGACGTCACGCACAAGGCGCTCTTCACGCGCGCGCACGCCGACCGGCTGCGCGGCACCGGCCCGGCTGGGCGCGTCGTCGCCGAGCTGTCGGACTTCTTCCAGCAGTTCCACGAGCGCCGCTACGGGATGGACGGCTCGCCGATCCACGACGCGCTCGCAGTGGCTCACGTGATCGACCCGACACTCGTGACGACGCTCCACTGCAACGTCGAGATCGAGACCGCATCGCAGCACTGCGACGGCCGGACCGTCGTCGACCGCTGGCTCGTGACCGACCGCCGGCCCAACGCGCACGTCGGCATCGACGTCGATGCCGGGCGCTTCCTCGAGCTGCTCGTGGGCAGGATCGCCTCGCTCGGACGCGCCTAGGGCAGGAGCCCGGACCTCGCGCACGAACAGGGTCGCATGGCGCGTTCCAGGCGCAAGAGGAGGCTGCGTCCGCGCACCACGGGCCGGAGCCGCGCGAAGACGGCGCGGACGCAGAGCCTCCACCGCCCTGAGCTCTGGGGGCTCGGGCTCGTCGCGCTCGGCGCCTTCCTCGGCAGCATCCTCTACTTCGGCTGGAACGGCGGCTACGTCGGCCGCGCGCTCGACCACGGCCTCGACTCGCTGATCGGCGACGCCTCGTGGGCGATGCCGGCGCTGCTCGTCGCGCTCGGCTGCCTGATGGTCGCGCGAAGCGCGCTCGTCGAGGTGCGCCCCTTCCGCACCGGCCTGGTGGTGCTCGTCTTGGGTCTGATGCTCGCGCTCGGCAAGGACCAGGGCGGCTACGTCGGCCAGGCGCTCGGCGGTGCCGTCGGCGTCGCGATCGGCGTCACCGGCTCCACCATCCTCGGCGCGCTGCTCCTCCTCGTCGGCGGGCTGCTTCTCTCCGGTGCGTCGCTCGGCGCGATCCTGCGCCGCTCCGGGCACGGCGTGCGCCGGGCGGCGACGAGGGCCCGCCGCCCACGCCCGGCGCGCGAGGTCTGGCCCGAGCCGCCGGCTGCGTCGGGGGAGTCCCGGGCGAGGCGGCCGGTCGACGCCGAGGAGGCGTATCCGGACGTCGTCGGGGACGAGCCGGCGCGCGTCCGGCTCGGGCCGTCCCCGCTCGTCCATGCCGAGCCCGCGCCGCTCGTCGAGGATCCGCTCACCCTCTTCGACGACGTGACGAGCGAGCACCACGAGTACCGCCTGCCGGACCGCGACGTGCTGCGGCCCTCGCCGGAGAAGGCGCCGGCGACGGAGGAGGCGGCCGCACGTGTCGCCGACCTGCTCGTGCAGACGCTTGCGCACTTCGGCGTCGAGGCGAACGTTATCGGCCAGATCTCCGGCCCGCGCGTCACGCGCTACGAGCTCCAGCTCGCGCCCGGCACGAAGGTCGGGAAGGTGGCGGCGCTCAAGGACGACCTGTCGTACGCGCTGGCGACGACGGAGATCCGGATCCTCGCGCCGATTCCGGGCAAGCAGGCGGTCGGCGTCGAGCTGCCGAACCTCTCGCCGAACCTCGTCACGCTCGGCGACATCTTCGACGACCTGCCTGCGACGGCGAGCCCGCTCGCGGTGTGGCTCGGCAAGGACATCTCCGGCTCCGCGGTCTGGACCGACCTCGCGCGGATGCCGCACCTCCTCATCGCCGGCACGACCGGCTCGGGCAAGTCCGGCTGCATCAACGCGCTGCTCACGTCGATCCTGCTCCGCGCGACGCCGGACGAGGTGCGGATGATCCTGATCGACCCCAAGCGGATCGAGCTCAGCCACTACGAGTCGATCCCGCACCTGCTCACGCCCGTCGTCTCGAGCCCGAAGGAGGCGAGCGCCGTCCTCGCCAACTGCCTCGCCGAGATGGAGCGCCGCTACGAGCGGCTCTCCTCCGTCCGCGCGCGCAACCTCAACGAGGCGAACCGCGCCTTCCGCCAGCGGGGCGAGCACACGCTGCCCTACCTGCTCGTCGTGATCGACGAGCTGGCCGACCTGATGATGATCGCGCCGCAGGCGGTCGAGGACGCGGTCATCCGGCTCGCGCAGAAGTCGCGCGCCGTCGGCATCCATCTCGTGCTCGCCACGCAGCGACCATCGGTCGACGTCATCACCGGCATGATCAAGGCGAACGTCCCGTCGCGGATCGCCTTCGCCGTCTCGTCGCAGACGGACTCGCGCGTGATCCTCGACACGGGCGGCGCCGAGTCGCTGCTCGGCCAGGGCGACATGCTCTTCAAGCCGCTCGGCACCTCCCGCCTCCAGCGCGTCCAGGGTGCATACGTGTCGGAGGAGGAGATCGCCCTCGTCGTCGAGCAGACCCGCCAGCGCGAGCAGGAGCTCGACACGGCCTACCTCGAGCTGCCGGAGGTGTTCGCCGATCCGGAGCACGACGGCGACGAGCACGGCGAGTTCGACCCCGACGACGACCCGCTGCTCGAGCGGGCGATCGAGATCGTCCTGCAGACCCAGACCGCCTCGGTCTCGCTCCTCCAGCGCCGCCTCCGGGTCGGCTACACGCGGGCGGGGCGGCTGGTCGACATGCTCGAGCGGCGCGGGATCATCAGCGGCTACGAGGGCTCGAAGCCTCGCCGCGTGCTCGTCGACGAGGCCTCCCTGATCGAAAGAGGTTAGTCACATCCCTTCACGTCCGACCGAAGCCGGGCTAGGATCGCCCGGGATACGGTTTTTACGGACTAGGGAGGGCAAGTGAGGCTTTCTCGCTGGATCATGCTCGCAGGACTGGCCGCGGTCGTCGTCGCAGTCACGGCGACGGCGGCACTCGGCGGTGGGCAGGGGCCCGCCGCGAAGCGGGCGTCGTTCACAGCCGCGCTCGTGAGCGACATCGGCAAGTTCACCGACAAGGGGTTCAACCAGAACCAGCTGAAGGGCCTGAACGACGCGAAGGCGAAGCTCGGCATCACCGCGCTGCCGCTGCAGTCGAACTCGACGAGCGACTACGCACCGAACTTCAACACGGCGATCCGTAAGGGCGCGAAGCTCGTGATCGCTGCTGGGTTCCTGCTCGCGAACACCGAGGCGACGTACGCGAAGAAGTTCCCGAACGTCGACTTCGCCATCACCGACTACACGGTTCACACCTCGCCGTTCGCGGACAAGAAGGGCAACGTGCTGCCGCAGTTCGCAAAGAACGTCGAGGGCCTGACGTACTTGGCGAACGAGTCGGGCTGCCTCGTCGGCGTGCTCGCGGCGCGGATGGCGCACAAGATGGGCGGCGACACGGTCGGCGCGGTCGGCGGTATCAAGATCCCGCCGGTCGACATCTGGATCGCGGGCTACAAGTATTGCGTGCAGAAGGTCGAGCCCGGGATGAAGGTGCTGATCCAGTACTCGAACGACTTCGTCGCGACCGACAAGTGCCAGACGGTTGCCCAGAACGAGATCGCGCTGGGCGCGAAGGTGCTCTTCCAGGTCGCCGGCGGCTGCGGTCTCGGCACGCTGAAGGCTGCCGACGACGCCAAGATCTGGGGCATCGGTGTCGACGTCGACCAGTACAACCTCGCGAAGCGCGTGCTCACGAGCGGCGTCAAGCGGGTCGACACGGGCGTCTACAGCGCCATCCAGCAGGCGCAGGCGGGGCAGTTCAAGGGCGGCACCGACCTCGTCTTCGACCTGAAGAACCACGGTATGGGCATCGGCAAGATCAGCCCGGTCGTTCCGGCCGCGTGGATCAAGCAGATGAACGATTACCGGGCGAGGATCGTCGCCGGCACGCTCAAGGTGCCGACCGCGCTCAAGTAGGTGACAGAAGCGGCGAGAGAGGGGGCGGGCCTCGTGCCCGCCCCCTCCGTGCCCAGGGTTAGGATCGGCTGATGCCCGAGGAGCTCGTCCTCGAGATGCGCGGGATCCGGAAGGAGTTCCCCGGCATCCTCGCCAACGACAACGTGGACCTCGACGTGCGCCGTGGTGAGGTGCACGCGCTCCTCGGCGAGAACGGCGCCGGCAAGTCGACGCTGATGAACATCCTCTACGGGTTGTACCGGCGCGAAGCCGGCGACATCCTGCTGAACGGCAAGCCCGTGGACTTCGCCTCCGCACGCGACGCGATCCAGGCGGGGATCGGGATGGTGCACCAGCACTTCATGCTCATCCCGGTGATGACCGTCGCCGAGAACATCGTCCTCGGGATGGAGCCCCGCGACGGGCTGCTGCTCGACGAGCGCGGCGCGGAGCAGCGCGTGCGCGAGCTCTCCGAGCAGTTCGGGCTGGAGGTCGACCCGTCCTCGCTCGTCAGCGAGATCACCGTCGGCCAGGAACAGCGCGTCGAGATCCTCAAGGCGCTCTACCGCGGCGCCGGCGTGCTCATCCTCGACGAGCCGACCGCGGTTCTGACGCCGCAGGAGGCGCATGAGCTGTTCGGGATCATCCGCAGCCTGCAGGCGGACGGAAAGTCGATCATCTTCATCAGCCACAAGCTGAACGAGGTGCTCGAGATCGCCGACCGGATCACGGTCCTCCGGCGCGGCCGGAAGATCGAGACGGTGCCGCGCGAGGGCGCGACCGAGGCGTCGCTTGCCCGGGCGATGGTCGGCCGCGAGGTGCTGCTCGAGGTCGAGAAGGGGCCGGCGAGCCCCGGTGACGTCCTGCTCGCGGTCGAGGGCCTGCACGTCCACGACGATCGCGGCATCGAGAAGGTCCGCGGCATGTCGTTCGATGTCCGGGCCGGCGAGATCGTCGGCGTCGCCGGCGTGGACGGGAACGGCCAGACGGAGCTCGTCGAGGCGATCACCGGCCTGCGGAGGATCTCGGGCGGCCGGATCGAGGTCGCGGGGCACGAGCTGCGAGAGGCGACCGCGCGCGAGATGCTCGACGCCGGCGTCGGCCACATCCCCGAGGACCGGCAGCGTCGCGGCCTCGTGCTCGAGTTCACGATCGCGGAGAACATCGCCCTGCACGACTACGCGAAGCCGCCGGCTGCGAAGTGGGGCTGGCTTCACCCGGCGCGGCTCGTCGAGCGTGCCGGCAGGATCATCAAGGAGTTCGACATCCGCGGCGGCGGGCCGCTGACGCAGGCCGGCGGGCTCTCCGGGGGCAACCAGCAGAAGGTCGTCGTCGCCCGCGAGGTCGCGCGCGACCCGAAGGTGCTGATCGCCGCGCAGCCGACGCGCGGTCTCGACGTGGGCGCGATCGAGTACCTCCACCGCCGGATCGTCACCGAGCGCGACGACGGGCGCGCGATCCTGCTCGTCTCGCTCGAGCTCGATGAGATCCTCTCGCTCTCCGACCGCATCCTCGTGATGTACGAGGGCGAGCTCGCCGGCGAGCACACGGGCGAGGTCTCGGAGGAGCAGATCGGGCTCGAGATGCTCGGTGGGGGGGAGCGGACGGCGGCATGACGAGCATCGACCCGCAGAGCTCGTTGCCGGGGTCGCCGGAGGAGGCCGCCGAGACGGGCACGCTCGCCGCCAGCATCGCGCTCAAGCAGCGCGCGGGCGGGATCGTCTTGCCCGTCCTCACGGCGCTGATCGCGTTTCTCCTCGGCGGGCTGGTCGTGCTCGCGACCGGCCACAACCCGTTACTCGCCTACCGCGACATCTTCAACGGAGCCGGCCTCAACTGGGTGTTCCACCCGACGACGGACGTGGCGAACACGGCCGCCTACAACCTCTCGCAGACGCTGCTGCAGACGACGACGCTCATCCTCTGCGGGCTCGCAGTCGCGTTCGCCTTCCGCTGCGGGATGTTCAACATCGGCGGCCAGGGCCAGTACTTCATCGGCCTCTACGTCGCCAACTGGCTCGGCTACGACTTCGCGTCGATGAATCCGGTGCCGCACATCCTGCTCGCCGTCGGCGCCGCGACGCTCGCCGGCGCGCTGTGGGCGGGCATCGCCGGCTTCCTCAAGGCGACGGTCGGCGCGCACGAGGTGATCTCGACGATCATGCTCAACTGGATCGCTATCTGGGTGGGCGAGTGGCTGTTCGGGGACGGCGGTCCCCTGCAGAATGCCGCCAACAAGACCGTCCCGATCTCGAACGACGTCGCCGACTCGGCGAAGCTCCCGGTGTTCTGGGGGCAGCAGGAGCTCCAAGGGCTGCACGTCGGCTTCTTCGTGGCCTTGCTGGCGCTCGTCGCCTTCTGGGCGATTCTCAATCGCACGACGCTCGGCTACGAGGTGCGGGCGGTCGGATTCAACCCGGACGCGGCGGCCTACGGCGGCATCAACGTGAAGAAGAACCTCTTCCGCGCGATGGCGATCTCGGGCGCGTTTGCCGGGCTCGCCGGAGCGCTGGACATGACCGGCTACCTGTACCACTACGGGCAGTCCGATATCCCCGTCAGCTCGGTCGGGTTCATCGGCATCGCGGTCGCGCTGCTCGGGCGAAACACGGCGATCGGGACCGGGCTCGGCGCGCTCCTCTTCGGCGCGCTGCTGTTCGGGACGACGCACGGCCTCAGCTCGAGCGTCATCCAGCCCGAGCTCGCGGGCAACCTCACGTACATCATCCAGGGTCTCGTCGTCCTCTTCGTCGGCGCCGACGTGCTCATCCTCTACATCTGGAACACACGCCGGAAGCTCCGGCCGAGGGCGAAGCCGACGGCGGAGGCGGCGGCATGAGCGCCTGGGCGCAGCGCCTCGAGAACCCGCTGAGCGCCCGCCTGCGCGACCCGGCGACGACCGGCTACGCCGGCCTCGTGCTCGGCGCGTTCGCGGCGTTCCTCGCCATTCCGCCGATAGAGGCACGAACTGTCACCTGGCCGGTGCTCGTCGGCGTCGTCGCCGCCTTGCTCGGCATCTGGACGATCACGCGCGGTCGCCGCCGGCTCGGCTGGGGCGCCGTCGTCGCCGGCGTCGCCGGCATCGGGCTCGGCATGCTCGCGACCCGTTCCGGGACGACCAACCTGGAGGCCGTCTTCAACGCTTCGCTGATCGCGCAGATGTTCGCCTTCGCGACGCCGCTCGTCTTCGGCGCGATCGCCGGCATGTTCTCGGAGCGCAGCGGCGTCGTGAACATCGGGCTCGAGGGAATGATGCTGATGGGCGCCTTCTGGGGCGTCTACGGCGCCGACAAGGGCGGCACCTGGGTGGTCGGACTCCTCGCGGGCGCAGGGGTCGGCGCGCTGCTCGCGCTCGTCTACGCGTACTTCGCCATCCACCTTCGCGCCGACCAGATCGTCGGCGGCACCGCAGTCAACTTCCTCGCGCTCGGGATCACCGGGTACTTCTTCTTCCAGCTCTACCACGGCAACTACGTCTCGCAGGGGGTATCGACGATCCCGAACGTGCGCATCCCCTGGATCGCCGGCCTCCACTTCCTCGGGCCGGCGATCGGCAACCTCAACCTGATGATCTGGGCGGGCTTCGCCCTCGTCGTCCTCTCGTACGTCGTCGTCTTCAAGACCCCGATCGGCCTGCGGATCCGCGCCTGCGGCGAGCATCCGCGTGCAGCCGACACGGTCGGCATCAACGTCTACGCCGTGCGCTACGGCGCCGTCGTTCTCTCCGGCATCCTGGCCTCGATCGGCGGCGTCTACCTCTCGGACGGCTTCGGCGGGGGGACGTTCAACGACAACATGACCGCGGGCCGCGGCTTCATCGCGCTCGCGGCGATGATCTTCGGCAACTGGCGGCCCGCCGGCGCCTTCGGGGCAGCGCTGCTGTTCGGGTTCTCGAGCGCGGTCGCGCTCAGGCTGCAGGTCTATTCGGCGTCTGCGTCTACCCTGTTCAACGTGCTCCCGTATGTCCTGACGCTGATCGCCGTCGCCGGCGTCATCGGACGTACAGTTCCTCCTGCAGCAGATGGAAAGCCGTACCGTAAGCAGTAACCACCGGGCCTCGTTCGCCCTCGTCGCCGGAGTCCTCGCCGTCCTCGCCATGCCGGGCGCGGTGGTGCTTGCACGGGAGATGGCAGGCATCGAGCTGCTCAGCGCGGCCTGGGCCGTTCCGGTCGCGGTGCTGCTCGGGATCTCGGCGCTGCTGCTGGCGCGCGGCGCACGCGGTCGCATCCGCTGGTCGCTCGAGCGGGCGGGCGGGCGTGGGCGGGCGCGGGCGGGTGTGATCCTCGGCGTGGCCGGCATCTGCATCGCGCTCTCGTGCGCGATCGCCGTCGGCTTCTACCAGCTCCTCGTACGCCTCGAGCACTAGTCCCTTCGCGAAGCCGAGCGACCCCCGCGGGGAGCAGGTTCGAGTAGGCCCAGGTCTATCCACGACCCCACGGGCGAGACAACGCCCCAGATCCGAGGCCGTCAAGGGAGAAGACGCTCGCCCACGCCAGGCTCTTGCCTCCTCAACGGCACATGTGTGGATGCGCGACGCCCGCGTTCCACGGATCTCAGTTCCCACTAAACCCAATGACGGTCGGTATTCCGAGCAGCAACGCGACCGCAGCCGCTCCCAGAGCTGCGGCGCGCATCATGCGGTCTTGGCGCCGCACGACGGCGAGGATCATCGAACCCGCAGCCAGGGTCATCAACGCGACGGTCGCGAAGAACATCGGCTCCAAGGCGCCGCCCGGGCTTCGGTAGGCGTCCCACCGGCTGATCCCGTTCTTTCGATAGCTGTCCTCTCCGAAGACGAACACGAGGAGCAACGCGACGCTCACGAGCGGTAGGGCGGGAAGCAAATGGGTTCTTGTCCTCCAGCCCAACCCGCGCGTCAGCAGAAAGGGACACAGGGCGACGAGCACATTGGCCGCTATTACGACGATTGGTGGCACTCTCCGAGCCTACGCCCCTCGGATTGCTCAAGGGACCGTGAGACTCGGGCCGTCGGGGGACATTGCCGCACACTGGCGCAGGCGACTCGCCTATCCTCGGACGGTAGATGGCGGTCGGCCAGGTCACACTGAAGCTCTACTACGCGACAGAAGCCCACGCGCGCACCGCCGTTGACGAGCTGCGTGCGAGATCCCTGCACGCCGAGGTCGTGAGGGCACAGAAGGGATGGGCTGCCGCCGTCCATGTGCAGGCCGGTGATGCGGATCTACCTCGCATCCGTTCTAAGATCGAAGCGATAGCGGCACAGGCGGTATCTGCGCTCGGGTGACATTTGCGGACGCTGGCCCAGCTGAGCGCTGTCTTACCAGCCTCGTGACGTGGAGATGATCCAGTCGACGGCACCCACCTCTGTGAGGTACTGGAAATGCGTCCCTTCGAGTGCGACGAGGAAAGGCTCTAGTAGCCCGAGGACCCGCTGCCAGCCCGAAGAGCTGAGTACGCACTGAAAGGCAAGCGGCGCTACGGCGCTCCGCTCGACCCCGAGGTCTGACCCGCCAACACGGCCGACCAGCGAGCACCCATCGATGCCAGTGAAGCCCGGTAGCGCGTCGAGCCTCAGCTCGCTAGCCGTGTCGCCACCCGCCACCGCGTCGACGGCCGTTCGCAGCGCCTCCACCTCGCCGACACTCGCCCCGTAGAGTAGGAGCACGGGCGCAGACCGCGCGCTCGGGTCTTCTAGGTACTCAAGATTCATCGCCCGCAGACTGCCAGACCGACCGCCGCTCAGGCGTCATTGCGGAACACTGGCGCAAACGACTGTCCTGGCGCCGCCAGTCCACTACGTGACGAGGCGCGGTGTGGGGAGGTGGCGTTTGCAGCGCGGAACCGGGCGCGGGAACCGGTCAACTGGAGAGCGGCTATCGCGGCCCCCGAAGGAGCCAAGCCTGCGCGGCGGGGCTTGCATCTCCTCTCCCCGCTCTTCGGCTCAGACACGGCACCCGCGCCCATGGCGAGTCTACGCCTGCTCGTCATCCCAAGACCACGCCGCAGCCCTTCACGGTGCGCGTCAAGTGTCATTCGCGAACGCTGGGGCATGCCATGCTTCAATGCCCCAATCCGCGAGCGTCCGGATGCTCCGACCGTTCGGATCGCCTATTAACGGAGCGATGTCGCACCCGCCTCCGCCGCCGGTTGACTACTTCCCGCCACCGCGCCAGCGGAAGCATCCCTGGCGGCCACTCTGGCTGCGGTTGCTCCTCCCGCTTCGTTTGAGTGCACTCACGAGAATCGACGAAGCTCGTCGAGCGCGGTATGAGGACGAGACACGCCTCCTCAGCGACGAGTGACCCGCGACCGCCTTCAGGCGACATTGCGGAACACTGGCGCAGCCAACAGACCTGCCGCCCGGAAAGGCCGGTTAGCCTCCTCAGCATGAGCGAGATCGACGCCGTCTACGGTCGTGTCGTTGCATGCGCGAACGAAGTGCTCCAAGGAACGCGGACGCCGTACGAAGGGGCAAGAGAGCTTTGGCGGCTATCCACCGAGGTCGACCAGTTGGCGGACGCCCTCCGCGCTTTCGTGGCCCTTGCATCGGAGTGGGAAGACGACCCTGAGAACCGGATGGAGTACGAGAACGACATCCGGATCGAGGCCGAAAAACTCAGGCGCCGCTTCGGCCCGTAAGTTCGCCCTCGCTCTGGCATCATTGCTGAACACTCGCGCAGCCGAGCATCGTCTTCAGCAGCGCGACCCGAACCCGCCGATCGATTATCGTGACACTTCCGATTGAACCGGAGCGGGCGATCATCGACCTCACGTGCGAGAGCCCTCCGGTGCCCCTCTCTGACGACAACGCGAAGGAGACCGAACGTGCACATGAGTCTGAGGCTGGCCATCCTCGTCTTCGCGGCGCTCGCCACCGCCTCAGCGGCGGGAGCCGCGCCCGGCTTCAACGGCAAGGTGTGCGCGATGGTTTCCGCCAAGCAGGTCACCGCGATCGCCGGGGTATCGTCGAAGTGCACCAACGCGAAGCCGTCGCAGGGGCCGGGATCGACGACCTACGTCGGCAACTGGGCAGGGCTAACGCCTACGTCGCCAACCGTTCAGGTCACTGTCGCGGTCTACACGGACACCGGAGCCCTCCGGCTGGCGAAGCAGAACCTCAAGCAGGGCCTTCCCGGGCCGCCGAAAAAGGTGGCCGGCATCGGCAGCGCCGCGTACGAGGCGAAGGGAGCGCTCTCGGTCGGCATCCACGTCGCCATCGGCAAGTACATCGCCTATATCAGCCTCAACACCATCGGAACGGCGCCGAAGTCAGCCACGGTGCTCGAACCTCTGGCGAAGGCCGTCGCAGCTCGCCTCTAAGAGGTCGAACCAGAATGAAGTCTGTGCCGTCTGGCCGCGCTGGGCGGCGCGATGCGGCGTCATCGGTC
>Ga0335070_10001683_pt1 | contig 25650 bp, 19 predicted proteins | sample Lox_Sample_13_FD_206722 | JGI IMG/M metagenome (GOLD analysis project Ga0335070, IMG submission 206722) | Soil microbial communities from Loxahatchee National Wildlife Refuge, Florida, United States - Lox_Sample_1.3 | ecosystem: Environmental > Terrestrial > Soil > Wetlands | place: USA...
GCTCACGGGGAAAAATATCTACCCCCGCCAGGCGAAAAAGATGGGGCTCGTGGATGATCTAATCCATCCGTACGGGCTTCTTCAAGCAGCGAAAAAGGCCGCCCTCGAACTGGCCGGCCAGCCTCTGGAACGCAAGTTAAGACAACCACTCATCGCTAAAATACTGGAAAGCACTTCCTTCAGCCGCGGCATCGTTTACAAAAAGGCGAAAGAGTTCGTTCAAAAACAGACCTGGGGAAACTATCCGGCGCCCTTCAAAATCATTGAATGTGTGCAGGCGGGAATGGAAAAAGGTCCGGAAGCGGGGATCGCGGCAGAGATAAAAAATTTTGGCGAGCTCATGGTGAGCCCCCAGTCGTATGAGCTGGTGCAGATATTCCTGAGTATGTCGGCCATGAAAAAAAATCCTCTTAAAGATAGAGTGCGGCCGGTCAGGAAAATCGGTGTTCTGGGGGCGGGGCTCATGGGTGCAGGGATCGCCAACGTAAGCGTTGCAAACGGCATGGAGGTCCTTCTCAAGGATGTGAATTATAATGCCGTGGGGCAGGGTGAAAAGGCGATCTGGAAGGATCTGAACGGGAAGGTGAAAAAGAAGGCGCTATCAGCCTTCCAGCGGGACGTGACTTTAAGCAAATTAACGGGGACTGTTGACTACAGCGGTTTCGAAAAGGTGGATTTGATCATTGAGGCGGTGTTCGAGGATCTGGAGCTCAAGAAAAAAATTATCGCTGAGGCGGAAGCACATATAAAGGAGGAAGCAATCTTTGCCAGCAATACCTCCTCGCTTCCCATCGGGAGCATCGCCGCGGCTTCTGTTCGCCCCGAGCAGGTCATCGGCATGCACTATTTTTCTCCCGTGCCGAAGATGCCGCTCCTGGAGATCATCGTCACGGAAAAGACGGCGGACTGGGTCAGGGCAACGGCATTTGATACAGGCGTCCGTCAGGGGAAGACAGTCATCGTCGTCAATGATGGCCCTGGTTTTTACACAACCCGCATACTGTCGCCCCTCTTGAACGAAGCCTTGGAGATTCTCAATGAAGGCGGCGACATTGAAGAGATAGACAGGGCTATGAGACAGTTCGGATATCCCATCGGACCGATTGCCCTCATAGATGAGGTCGGGATTGATGTGGGGGCCCATGTCTCAGAGGTCCTGGGGCCGCTTTTCACGGAGCGGGGCGGCAAACCGAATACAGGCATGAAAAGGCTTCTCATGGCCGGATACAAGGGCCGTAAAAACAATCGCGGCTTCTATCTGTACGGTGATCAGGCAGGCGGGAAAAAGAAAGAAGTCAATAAAGGCATCTATAATTTTTTCGGCGGCCCTCAGCGAATAAAGTTTGATGTGCAGGAGATTCAGAATCGATTATCACTCATGATGGTAAATGAGGCGGCTTTATGTCTTCAGGACGGAATACTGCAATCACCGAGAGATGGCGATATCGGCGCCGTCTTCGGGCTGGGGTTTCCTCCCTTTCTCGGAGGGCCCTTCCGCTATATGGACAATCTGGGACTACGGAAGGTGCTTGCCCTTATGGAGAAACTGGCAGAGACAAAAGGATCACGATTCATGCCCGCTCGGATTATTCGTGACCGCGATGCAAAAAATCAGAAGTTCTATACGTAAAATATGAGTTAAATTCTGTATAACTTTAGCAAATCGATGATCAGGAGCAAAAGATGTCAATGAGAGAAAAACAGTTTTTCTTTGATCATGCTACTCAATACTACGTTGTGGCAAGATTCTCAGCGTTTAGTGGGCTTCTGCCGGTTAGTGGAAATCTGTTCCACCATGCGATTGAAATGTATTTGAAAGGCTATCTCGTTTCTAAGCTAACGTTACCGGAACTCAAATCACTTGGGCACCGCCTACAAGAAATTTGGAACCGCTGTAAGAAGGAGATTGCTGATGCAGAACTGGACAAATTCGATCAGGTCATTTCAGAATTAGACAAGTTCGAGTCCATTCGATATCCTGACCAAATACTGTCTCAAGGGATGATCGGATTGATCAATGTAAAGAAGCAACATGGTTCAGCTGCGAGTGTGGCACCAAAACGACTGGAGCCTAAGTATGAGATTGTCATCGAAGAGATTGACAGTTTAGTAAAAGTGATTTTTCAGAAATCATCAATCAACCCAGAATTCTTCATAAATTCATTGAAGCCTGAGGTAAAGTCGTACTTGAACAAAGATAATGAATCACCATTATTATGAATGTCTAACAAACCCTTACATGGGACGCAGACCCGCTGGTAGTTTTTAGTGAACGAGCAAGGTCGGCGGTTGAGGCCATGCCACTTAGTAGGATGCGATAGGCCACATGGTCTCCCAAGATTATTTGGCAATCAGGAGAGAACACGATTTATCATGAGAACTAAACTTTCAGATAAGCTTGCAAAAGTTCATGTCTCTTTCCGCATGGCAATATCGACAATCCTCACAGTGCTGCTTATCGGCACCGTGGCGGTAACGGGCATTCTTTCCTATGTGAACCTCACGAAAGATACCAAAGAGCTCTCCGAGCAGATTCTCGATCAAACGTCTCTACGCATCAGTCTGTGGGTGGGGAATCTTCTTTACAAAGCCCATGATCAAAGCGAAGTAAACCGCTCCTTCCTGGGCGCGATCAAGCTGAATAAGGAAAGTCTTACAAAGCTTGCCCATTACTGGCAGAGAGTGATGACGGCACAGCCCTACTTCACCTTTTTTTCCGCAGACCTTGAGTCCGACATACTGCTCTCCATCGAGCGCATACAGGATGGAAAGTTCACGATCCGTGAGGCCCACGTTGATAGAAAACATGCCACTATCGAAATTTTTGATTTCTGGCCTGAGGATTACCCAAAGCGAAAATTTTACGCCCGCAAAAAGATCCAGATGACTTCTGCGTCAGCGCGGCTGCCCTGGTATATCAAGGCTAAAGAAGCGGGCCGCCCCGTATGGACGGACGCGCGCACGATCCGCTTGGGCGCGGAAGCGTTTCCAGGCATCACTTATGCGGCGCCCTTCTATGACAAAGATGGGAAACTGCTTGGAGTCATGACAATAGATTATAACATTACTGCCATATCGGAATTTCTTGTCAAGAACAGGGTCGGCAAGGCAGGGTTCGCGTTCATCATTGAAAAACCAGCCGACGGGGATATGCGTGTGATCGCATGCCCGAAGCCGGAAATCCTGACCCGTGCCGTAACGGACAGCCGGGGACGCATTCAGTACGAATTTGTTCCGATAAGAAATCTCAGCGATGACAGGATTGTCCGCTTCATGGAAAAGTTTTCGCAGGCCACTCTCAAGCATCCGGGCGCCAGTCTGCGGACATTTGATTTCACCTCCGAAGGCACCGATTATTTCGGAAGTTACCATCTGATGACGGGTAAGGAGCTTCCGGGATGGACCATCGCCCTGGTTATTCCCCGCGACGAGATCATGGGGCCGGTCAAACGCAACAACAGGCAGACGCTCATAATCGGGTTGGCGAGCTTTTTTGTGATTCTGATCGTGAGCGCGTGGATTTCCCTGCGCATCTCAAAGCCTCTCGACAAGATCGCGCGTGAATCTGAGGCTATCGGCCAATTTGAGCTGGAGGCCAAGCCCCTCGGGCGTTCAGTATTCAAGGAAGTTGACCAGCTTATGATCGCTACCCAAAATATGAAGACAGGCCTGCGCTCTTTTCAAAAGTACGTGCCGGCTGACCTCGTGCGTGAAATCATGGCTTCGGGCCAGGAAACGGAGCTTGGCGGCCGCAGGGAGACCCTCACAATGTTCTTCTCCGACATCAAAGGTTTTACGTCTATCTCGGAAGTCATTTCGCCGGAATCACTCGTAGAACAGATGGCCGAATATTTGGGGGTGATGAGCAATGAGATCCGGAAAGACCCGCCGGGCACAGTCGATAAGTTTATCGGGGACAGCATCATGGCCTTCTGGGGGGCTCCCACACCTAACCCGGATCATGCACCGTCGGCGTGCCGTGCGGCGCTTCTCTGCCAGGAGCGATTAGGACAATTGAGAGAGAAGTGGAAACAGGAAGGGAAACCTCTTTTCTTCCAGCGCGTCGGCATATATACGGGAGAGGTGATTGTAGGCAACATAGGCAGCGAAACGCGGATGAACTACACGGTTATAGGCGATGCTGTGAATATGGCAAGTCGTCTTGAAGGCCTCAACAAGTCTTACAGCACCCAGATCATAATCGGGGACACAACCTGCGATCTTGTTAAAGAAGAATTTATTGTTCGTCCCCTCGACCTCGTATCAGTCGTGGGCAGCACGAAAGGCATCAAGATATATGAATTGGTTGGGGAGAAAAAGAACACAGATGAACAAAAAATTAAGATTGCAGAACTTTGCGCAGCCGGACTGGAACTGTATTTAGACAGGCAATGGGATGAAGCGATGAAGTATTATAAAAAAGTCATGGAATTAAGCCCTGAAGATCAACCTGCTCTTATAATGTTTAAGCGCTGCAAACTGCATCTTGAGAATCCACCGCCTGATGATTGGACCGGCATCCACCGCATCGAAAGCAAATAAGTTTCTTACACTAAAGCTTTGGTCACATACTGCAATGGGATTCAAAAATTTTAATAAGGTCCTCCTGAACAATTTCTCCCAGTGTGCCGATCAACCGGCGTTGATGTTCAAATCCGGGGGAAGCTACAGGACGATGTCTTACGGTGAATTGAGGGATATCTGTTTTCGCGTCGCTTCCGGTTTGATGAAGAGAGGTCTTAAGCCCGGTGACCGTATAGCCATCTTCTCGCAGAACCGCCCGGAATGGGCTGAGGCCGATGCTGGTGCGCTTTTGGCCGGCGCTGTCAACTCGGCCATCTATGCCTCATCTCTGCCTGATGAGGCGGCCTTTATTATTCAAAACCTGGATGCCTCATTTCTCTTCGTAGAGGACGACGTTCAACTGGGAAAAATCTTTGCTATCAGAGAAAAGATCCCCAGCGTCAGGGGCGTCTTTGTTTTTTCCGAGCCCTTCTCGAAATATGATCCCTCCTGGGTTTTTCCCTTTTCCGATCTCATTAAGGACGATGCGTCACCCGAAGCCGTCGCTAAAATCTATGAGCTCGCCGAAGATATTCAAGGCGAAGACACCATGTGCATTATCTACACAAGCGGGACTACAGGAAACCCCAAGGGCGTCGTCCTCACACACAACAATTACATAAGAACTCTCGAAATATTAACGGAGCATATACGCGATACCAGTAAAATGAAAAGAAACATCAGCTTCCTCCCTCTTGCTCATGCCTTCGAGCGTTTTGCCGGATACTACCTTGTTCTCTATATGGGCCGCTGCATTGCTTATGCGGAAAGCCTCGATAAACTAATTGAAAATTTCCAAGAGGTTAAACCTAATTTCTTTGTGGCTGTTCCCCGCGTCTTTGAAAAGGTCCATGCCAGGATCACCCAGAGAGTTCGGTCAGCACCTTCTATTAGAAAGACAGTTTTTTACTGGGCTTTGAATGTGGGGAAGGAAGCGGGACGCTGTAAGATGCTCGGCTGGCCTCTTCCGTGGCACCTCAAGATCCGCCGACATCTTGCTGACATTCTCGTCTTCAAAAAGGTGAGAGAAGCCTTCGGGGGTGATTTGGAGTTCTGCTGCTCCGGAGGCGCGCCCCTCAGTAAAGATGTGGCAGAGTTCTTCGATGCCATGGGCGTCCTGATCCTGGAAGGGTGGGGTGCAACGGAAGCCACAACACCCTCCACTTTTAACAGCCCTTTTGATTACCGCTTCGGTACGGTGGGGAAGCCTCTTCCCGGTGTTGAGGTACGCATTGCCTCCGATGGGGAGCTGGAAGTGAAAGGCCCCAATGTCTTCAAGGAATACTGGCGAAACCCGGAAGAGACAAAAACTACTTTCACTCCTGACGGATTTTACCGGACGGGAGATATTGGGGAGATAAATGAGGAGGGTCGGGTAATCATAACGGATCGGAAAAAAGAGCTTATTATCACCTCCGGCGGCAAGAATATCGCACCGGCTTCTATCGAAAACCTGCTTCTGGGGGGCAGGCACATCGAGATGGCCTATGTCCACGGCGACCGGCGCAATTACCTGACGGCCCTTCTGGTGCTGGATCAAAATGCCGTGAATGCCACGGCCGAATACAACGGCATTAAAAATTGTGCTTGGCCGGAATTGATTCATCATCCCCTGATCATAGAAAAAGTTCAGAAAGAAGTAGACCGGGCGAATGATCAGCTTCCTCGGTTCATGCAGATCAAGTATTTCCGTATCCTTGAAATACCATTTTCCATCGAAAGCGGTGAATTGACCCCGACGATGAAGCTGAAGAGAAGAGTTGTTGAGGAAAAGTACAGAGACATTCTGGATAGCATGTACAAAGAAGGGTAAGCATACACTGCTGTCATTTCGACCAAAGGGAAAAATCCTTGTCCCGACTGAAAGAATGACTCTATTTTAATGGTATTAAAGATTTCTCGGTAACTGCATTACCTCGAAATGACATTTTTTGGTGTTCACAGTGGCAAAAGGAGCAAATGGCGACGGAAAGAAGGAAGATAAGGAGCGTTTATGAAATCGTTATATTTTACCGCGGATCATGACATGTTCAGGCATACGGTGCGGCAGTTTGTGGAAAAGGAAGTCACACCGCACGCAGATGATTGGGAGAAGGACCAGCACATCCCCCACTCGATCTGGAACCGAATGGGAGACCTGGGGTTTCTCGGCATCAATTTCCCGGATAAGTACGGAGGAACGGGGGCTGACTTTTTCTACTCTGTTGTCTTTCTTGAAGAGATACCCCGCTCTACCATGGGGGGATTTGCTGCCGCTGTCAGCGTTCATGAATATATAGCGGAGGAGTATGTATACCGCTTCGGAACAGAAGAGCTAAAACAAAATTATCTGATCCCCGCCATTCAAGGAAAAAAAATCGGGGCCCTTGCCATCACCGAACCGAATACGGGATCGGACGTTGCGGCCATCCGGACCAGGGCTGTAAGGCAGGGCGACCAATATATAATCAACGGCTCAAAGACTTTCATCACCAACGGCGTCTTCGGTGATTTCGTCATCGTCGCGGCAAAGACGGACACTGAGGCCGGTACGGGCGGGATCAGTCTCATCATCGTGGATCATGGAACACCTGGATTTTCGGCGCGACAGTTACATAAAATGGGCTGGCACAGTTCCGATACGGCGGAGCTCACCTTTGAAGACGTCCATGTTCCTGTCACAAACCGGATCGGCGAAGAGAACAGGGGATTCTATTACATCATGGAGTGTTTTCAGCTGGAGCGACTGGTCGGAGCCATCGGCAACATCAGCGGCGCTTTTCTCGGGCTGGATTTGACCCTGAGATATATTAAAGAAAGGCAGGCTTTCAACAGGCCCTTGGCCAAGTTCCAGGTCATCCGTCACGCCCTGGCGGACCTGAAGACGGAACTGGAAGCTGCCCGGCAGCTCACCTATGTCACGGCGTGGCTGCACAGCCAGGGTGAGCTGGCCGTGGATTTTTCCTCCATGGCCAAACTGCTCACGAGTGAGCTTGCTAAAAAAACGGCCGATGTCTGTCTCCAGTTCTTTGGCGGCTATGGCTACATGGATGAATATCTGATCTCCAGGATGTATCGCGACGTCCGGGTCGGTACGATTGTCGGCGGCACCTCAGAGATCATGAGGGAGATTATCTCCCGTGTCATGATCGATCAAGTGGATTATCAGCCTGCTCAGGAAAGAAAGGACAGAAAGAAGGAAACCGCATCCGCAAAAGAAAAACCAGGTGTTATGGCTCCGCAAACAGCGGCGGAGATACTGCAATGCCTGCCTGAAAGATTTCTTCCCGAAAAGGCCGGCGACTGGGAAACGGTATTTCATTTTGACATCTCCGGCCCGGAGGGTGGACAGTTCACGGTGAAGATCAGGAAGGGGCAATGCAGTGTTGAACCCGGATTCAAAGGCGAGGCAAAGTGCATAGTAACAGTCTCGGATGATACATACCGTGATATCGAACTGAGCAGACTGAAGCCGGAAGCGGCTTTCATGTCGGGAAAGATCAGGATGTCGGATATGGCGGAGATGATGCAATTCACCAGGATGTTTAAGAAGTTTGCAAAGACGTAAAAATCATTCAGCTGGAGAGATAGTTTTCAGTGGACGAAAACACCTTCGTGCTGTCCCATCCTTATACTAAAATCATGTTGACCTGATGGCTCTGTTAACTTATACTCCGCACACGCCAGGAAATTCTTATCAAGAGTTGTATCCTTGAGTTTATTTACTGTCTTTAATGATGACGGGCAGTAGTGATGGCAAAAAAAGAACCCAGATCAAAACAGACCGGTGATCTCCGGAAGCGGGCTGAGAAAAAAGTCCGGAAGTCGATGGACAGCATCGGAAAAATGTCCACCGACGAGATTAAGAAGCTCATTCACGAGTTGCAAGTCCACCAGATAGAACTGGAGATGCAGAATGATGCATTACGAGAGTCACAGTTGGAGATCGTGGAATCACGGATTAAATACATTGATCTCTATGATTTCGCACCTGTCGGGTATTTCACATTTGATGACAAGGGACATATCATCGAGGCGAATGTTACAGGGGCATCTTTACTCGGTTTCGAAAAACGATCTCTTATAAAAACCCCTTTTTATCGCTTTATCAACCACAGCCACTTAAGTATCTTCCAAGCACATCTTCAGAAGGCCATCGAAGCTCGAAGCAAACAGATCTGCAAGATTAAGCTCACAAGAAAGGATGGTAGTCAATTCGACGCATTGGTTGAGACTGTGGCCGTGACAGATAGTAATGATAAATTCGATCATTACCGTACCTCGGTTACCGACATTAGCGAGATTACAAAAGCGGAAGCTGAAATGGCCCGTCTGGCCTCGTTTCCCTCGCTCAACCCGAATCCCATCTCAGAAGTGGATTTTAAGGGGGTAGTCCATTACCTTAACCCTGCGGCGGAGCGATTGTTCCCGGATCTACGGCAGCGCGGAGTAGGGCATCCTTGGCTGGCAGATTGGGGGTCGGTTGTGCGCACCTTCAGCACGGGCGGGAAAAAGGTAATCATCAGGGAAGTTAATGTCGGCGGGCGCTGGTGCGAGCAGACGATGTATTTTGTGGAAGATACCGAGCGCATCCGCATCTACGGGATGGACATCACAGAGCGCAAGAAAAAAGAAGAGGAACTTAACAAACTCAACCGCACACTCAGGGCCATGAGCAACAGTAATCACGCATTGCTGAGGTCCACAAACGAAACGGAGTATTTGAATGAAATATGCAGAATTGTCATGGAGGACTGCGGTCATGCGATGGTATGGATAGGCTATGCCGAGGATGATGAAGGAAAGACGGTCCGACCCGTAGCATATGCCGGTTTTGACGAAGGGTATATCGAAAAATTGAACATTACCTGGGCGGACACTGAACGCGGCCGCGGCCCTACTGGTACTGCCATCCGTACAGGGAAGCCGGCCGGCTGCGCAAATATGCTGACTGATCCACTCTTTGCGCTATGGCGAAAAGATGCATTAGAGCGTGGTTACACTTCTTCGATGGTTCTTCCGCTGATGGCCGCCGGCAGGGCCTTTGGCGCAATTACCATATATTCGCGAAAACCGGAGGCGTTCTCAGAAGATGAAGTTAGATTACTTTCTGAATTAGCCGGCGATCTCGCTTTTGGAATAACGATGATGAAATTCCGCATTGCACATGCGAAGTCTCAAGAAAAGCTGAAAGAACACACGGCGCAGCTTGAAGCCGCCAATAAGGAGCTTGAGAGCTTCAGCTATTCCGTATCCCATGATCTGCGCGCACCTCTGCGTGCTATTGACGGTTATGCACGCATGATCCTTAAAAAATACGGAGACAAGTTCAACGAAGATGCCCTGACCAAATTTAACATAATCAGAAGCAGCATTCATATGATGGGCCAGCTTATAGATGATCTTCTCACCTTCTCCCGCCTGGGCAGGAAGCATATGTCCGTATCGAAGATAGACATAGAGGCTCTGATCGGAGATGTATGGAAAGAACAGCAAGCCGTTAACCCGGACAGGAATATCAATTTCACAGTCAACAGCATACCTCCTGGTTATGCAGATAGGACACTTATAAAACAAGTATATACCAATCTACTGTCAAATGCTGTCAAATTCACAAAATTTCGTGATCCTGCTTATATTGAAGTGGGTGGTCATGTAGATGAGAATGAGAATATATATTATGTGAAGGATAATGGTGTCGGCTTCGATATGACTTATTACAATAAACTATTCGGAGTTTTTCAGCGGCTCCACAACGCCGATGATTTCGAAGGCACGGGCATAGGTCTGGCAACTGTCCAGCGTATCATAAGCAGGCATGGCGGAAGGGTATGGGCGGAGGGAAAGGTGGATAAGGGAGCTACATTCTTTTTCTCTCTGCCGTCTTCACACACAGGATGAGAAGAGTTTTTAAAAGGAATAAACAGGAGTCGACTTTATCTTTTCACCGGTCATATCTTCAAAACACCGGACTGTAATCAACTGAAAAACATTCTTCTTCCTTGTAATACTGCAGGCATGAATTTTTGCGCCAATTGACGCTATCTTCGTGAGGGAAATCATTGCGAATAAAGCTTCCCCGACTTTCTTTTCTGCCGATGCCCGCCGTAAGGACCGCCTCAAGTGTAAATAAGGCACTCAACACATCCTCCTTGAAAATTTTTTCCGCCGGGCCGCCCGGAATAAATCCCCTCAATTGCTGTTTTATCTCGTCGACCTTTGCAAAACCTTCCTGCATACCTTTCTCAGATCGCACAACTCCCGCATGATTCCAGGCGATTTCTCTGATACTTCTAAGTATTCCTTTTAGGCCATCTTTCGGCCGCTGTTGCTGAGAAACTGAAATTTTCGGAAGCTCATCATGATGCAAAGGAAATTTCTGAAAATCCCGGCAGTAATGCGCGGCTTGCCGTCCCGCAATTCTGCCTGTTACAACACATTCCGTAAGTGCGTTTCCGCCCATCCTGTTTGCCCCGTGCAGCCCCCATACAATTTCTCCGCACGCGAAAAGACCATTTATGTCAGTTTGACCATTACCATTCATGTGCACACCACCCATAAAAAAATGGGCGGCAGGCGACACGGCAACAGGCTTTGAACGGAAATCAAAATTTATTCTGTTCAAAAGGCTTAGAGGATGGGTTCCCCACAAATGATCCGGCACATTACGTAAGTCCATCTTTATAGCGCCGGTGAGACTTTCCTCAAACAGCCATGCGGAAATTTCATCTCTCTTCTTCCTGACTGCCGTATTGATATCGCCTAGATTGTATTTTGCGATAATGTCCTCACCCGCCGCGTTAATGAGCTTTGCCTCTTTCGGGTATGGCGGGTACACAAGCAGCTGAGTCAAGTGGGGTTCGTCAAGCACTAAGGGGTAGAACTGAACGAACTCCATGTCCCAAAGTTTAAGACCGGCTTTGGCGGCCAGATAATACCCCTGTCCCATAATTTTCTTCTGGTTGTCGTTTCTCAGATAAATGGCCCCCGCACCTCCGGTAGCCAGCACAACGACGGGGGATTGAATGGAAACCTCTTCCCCCTTCAGGTTGATACCTTTTACACCACACACATGATTTTCCCTGACTATGATCTCGGTAATGTACAGACCCTTTATGACATGTATCCTGTCAAAATCTTTTAGAGCTTCCACCAGCTTCTTCATCAATACTACCCCGGGGATGATGCCGGGCAATGTTGATTCTATAATATGATGGTTGGTGGTTTCCCTGAGATTGAGACCTAATGAACGGAGGAACTGAAAGGCATCAGGTGCTCCTTTAGCGATTAGACTCACGACAGCCTGATTATTTATATGCCTTCCCGTCTCACAGGTCTCCTGTATATATGCGTCGGAACTTAATTGACGTGTAGGTCCGGCAAAGACACCATTTGCAAGGGATGAGTTTGTTCCTATGCCTATCGGCCCCCTGTCTACTAAAACCACTTCAGCACCCTCATGATGAGCTGTATATGCCGCAACCATCCCTGCAAGACCGGCTCCTACTATGATAATTTTATTACGCATCGCACGCTCTCCGGATTTTTAAGAAGTATTTATAGAATCACATCACATGAGTCAATGCATAGATTTAATAATATAACACCTTTTTTATTCAGGATATTACAACTATGTATTTTCTTTCAACCTGATTAAAAAACAGCAGAATTATAATTTGAACTGTGATAAGTATTCAGGGCACAGGCTAATAAGGGGACCGTTTCGATTTCTTCGATCATCAGACATCCTAATAAACGCAAACGGAGGGCGTATATGGATAAAAGGCAACGCAGGCGGAAGGTGCATCTTTTCTTTGCCTGCATCATAATAGCGCCAATTCTGATTTGCGGGTGCAGTCACCTTTATGAGGGGTTTCTGGCCAGGCCGGACTTCAAAGAAGCGAATGATCTATTGAATCAGGGCAACTACAAGGACTCCCTGAGTAAATATGAGCAGATTATTGCAAGATACCCCACAGCCGGCGACAAAGTTCTTTTCGAAATGGGTTTTATTTATGCGTTTCCCAGGAATCAGCAAAAAGATTATCAGAAATCTCTGGAATGCTTTCAGAAACTCATAAAGTCCTACCCGGCGAGTGAGTACAGGCAGGACAGCGAAGTGATGATATCTCTTATCAATGAGGTTACCAGGAAGACATCTTTTATCAGTGAGGTCAGCAGGAAGACACCTCCTGTCAATGATGTCACCAGCAAGGATAAGAGGATTATTTCACAGAGAAAACAGATTGAGGCGCTCGAACAGCAGGTAAAGGAGCTAGAAAAGAAAATAGAGCAGATGAAAGAAGTCGATATGAATTTGAAAGAAAAGAAAAAATCATTTTTAGAGAAGCAATGAGGTCAGTAATGGGAAAGCTGCTAATTGTCGACGACGATTTGAGTATTTTAAGAGTGCTTAAGATGAGGTTGGAATCCGAGGGCTACCAGGTTGAAGTAGCATCGGAGATAGAATCAGCAAAAGCCTTGGCCGTAAGGAATGAGTATGAACTCGCTATCCTTGACCTGAAGCTTCCCGATGGAAATGGCATAGATTTGATGAAGAGTATCCATGAGGTAGATCCTGATCTTCCGGTTATTATCTTAACTGCTTACGGGACCATTGAAAGTGCGGTCGAAGCGATGAGAGCGGGCGCTTATAAATATTTGAAAAAGCCCTTTAATTATCGCGAGCTTCTTTTTCAGATTAAGAACGGCATTGAGAAGTCACAACTTTAGCGGAACCATGTTCGGCTGCGAAGAATTCAAATTCATTTTAAATGCCTGATTATCATTGTAGTTAATTACCTAAAAACCGACTCACCTAGAGATTGTTGCTTCCTATTTAAATATTCCATGTTGTATAATGTTTAGGTAATAATTTCGGCTATAGCCGGAAGGGCATGCAAGTTTTCAGTTGCTTATAAAGAAGGTATTTATAGTCGGTTAGGAGAGAATCTTCATTACGACGTGGGGGTATCACCTTTCAATGCATGAGAGTCTCCAGCTTTTGATTCAACATGGCTACTCCTTTCTTTTCCTCTGGGTTTTTGCGGAAAGGCTTGGTATTCCGATTCCCGCAACTCTTCCCCTGATAGGTGCCGGCATTCTTGCCGAGATGGAATATATGCAGTTTGTCCCTGCCGTTTTGCTGGCGTTCCTGGCCGCCATGCTGGCTGATTTTGCCTGGTTTTTCCTGGGCAGGTATCGGGGGAGTCAAATTCTTAAGGTACTTTGCCGGATCAGCCTTGCACCGGATGCATGTGTCAGGAAAACGGAGAATATCTTCACAAAATACGGGTCCACTTCCCTGCTGTTTGCGAAGTTCGTTCCGGGGCTCAACAATGTGATGGTTCCGCTTACCGGCATCATGCGCATTCCTGCCCATAGGTTTATCGCCTTCGACAGCACCGGCTCGTTACTGTGGGTGGGGGCGATTATGGGTATCGGGTATTTCTTCAGCAAGGAAATAGACCTGGAAAGAATTGCCTTTCCAGAATTTGGGCAGGGAACAGTAATCATCAGCGTCCTGGTTTTGCTGGCTCTGTTTATCGCGTGGAAATATCTGCACAGGCAGCGCCTCATCCGCGGTTTATTCGCAGACCGTATCACCCCGGAAGAGCTCAAGCAGAAAATGGATGCCGGCGAGGAGATTGCCGTCGTTGATGTGCGACACCCCCTTGAGTTTGAGGCAGATCCCTTTATGATTCCCGGCGCTATTTACTCTCCCCTCGAGAAGATAAAGCAATTTTCCGGTGTTCCCGTGGACAGGGAGATGGTGACGTACTGCGCCTGACCTAATGATGTATCCAGTGCCCGTGCGGCACTTTTGCTCAGGGAGCAGGGATTCGCACATGTGAGGCCTCTCTCCGGAGGATTCACGGGTTGGCGGGAAATGAATTACCCAGTGGAGGATTTAACAGGCCGTCGAAACCCTTGATGTGATTAAGAAACGAACAACTGTTAAAGTGTAGTATCAAGGAGGAGTAAAAATGCGGATAAAGAATATTTTAATCGTTGGTATTTTGACAGCAGGTTTGCTTATGACGTTTTCAGATTCATTTGCGGAAAAGGAGAAAAAAATGAGTGATACGCTTACTGTTATTCATAGCCGTAAAAGTGTACGGAATTTTACGGGTCAGGCTGTGAGCAGGGAACTGCTGGATAAAATCGTCAGGGCAGGCATGGCAGCGCCCTCGGCGGTAAATATGCAACCATGGTCATTCATTGTCGTGACATACAGGCAGACACTTGATATGTTGAATGATAGGTTGCCGTACGCGAAGATGTTGGGAAAAGCTGGCGCTGCGATTGTAGTGTGCGCAATACCCGAGAAGGCATATGATGGACTCAAAGAGTTTGCGGTTATAGACAGTACCCTGGCCGGTGAAAATATCTTGCTGGCTGCGGAAGCATTGGGTCTGGGTGCGGTGTGGACTGCGACATACCCCTATGAAGACAGAATGAATACCGTGCGTAAGGTCTTAGGAATCCATGCTGATATTATCCCGCTGAATGTCATTCCTATCGGCTACCCTGTAGGGACTGACAAACCTAAAAATAAATATAAACCGGAAAATGTCCGCTGGGAAAAGTGGTAGATGGCGTTTTTTATAATAGATTTCATTCGGAAAGCGTGATAATATAAAAGTAATTGTATTTTAAATCGTAAACCCTCGGGAAGGAGTTATGTCTCGATTACTTAAACCCCGTTTCTCAGAAGAGTGCGGGGTTTTTACGTTTTATGCCGTTATAGTCTGCAAATGAATTAACCTGCATGATTTACAAGCTAAAAGCTTACAAAAACCGGGGTAATTCTGAATAAACAATTCTTCGTAGGCATAATCATAAACTCAAAATGAAGGAGTTTTTCACCGATCCATCCAGTGGAATAATAGTTTGATGAAATAGTGGATCGGTATACAGCCGGCTTATGGAAAGGATCCTTGCTGAATCCTGCCGGTGCAAGAATTAAAGAAGGGGAACATATGATGAAAACGGACACAATAAATAACTGGATGCCGTTGAGTGACAGACTGCTCATGGAAGAATTAAACATTATAATCGCTGAGCCGGCTCAATATGAAAAAACGGGACTACTCCTGGACAGAAAAACACAAGCGGCGGAAAAGGCAAGACGCACGGCAGAGATGGAGACCAGGGCGAAGGCTGAAGAAGCGGCTCGACTGGCGGCTGAGTTGAAGGCAAGGAGAGAAGCTGAAGTTAAAGTAAGGACTAGATTGGAAGCACAGTTGGCGGAAGAAGTCAAAACAAGGAAGGAAGCGGAAAGGAGAGCATGTACAGCAGAGGAAGCAAGACGCACGGCAGAGATGGAAGCCGGGGCTAAAGTGGAAGAAGCTGCCCGGCTGACGGCTGAGTTGAAGGCAAAAGCAGAAGCTGAAGTTAAGGTAAGGGCTGAACGAGAAGCGCAGCTGGCAGAAGAGGCAAAAGCCAGGAAAGAGGCAGAAGAAAAAGCATGGTCAAAAGAGAAAGCGAGACTCAAGGCAGAGATGGAAGCCAGGGCTAAAGCAGAAGAGGCGGCCCGGCTGACAGCTAAGTTGAAGGCAAGCGAAGAGTCGGAAGCTGAAATGAGGGCTGAGCTGGAAGCACGATTGGAAAGTGAAGTAAGGGCAAGGCAGGAAGCTGAAGGGAGAATATGGTCGAAAGAGAAAGCAAGACTCAAGGCAGTAATGGAGGCCAGGGATAAGACGGAAGAAATGGACCGGCTGCTGACCGAATTAAAGGTAAGAGAAGAAGTGGAAGTTAAGGTAAGGGCTGAGCTAGGATCACGATTGGAAACGGAAGTGAAGGCAAGGGAGGAAGCCGAAGGAAGAGTAAGAGAGGAAGCGGAGGCCAGAGTCTCAGCGGAAGAAAAACTCAGAGCTGAAGAGGAAGCCAGGCTCAAAGCAGAAATGAGGGCCGCAGCTAAAGCGGAAAAAATCAGAAGGTTAATAACAGAGTTGAAGGCCAGAGAAGAAGCTGAAGCTAGCGTGAGAGCTGAAGCAGAGGCTCAGTTAATAGAAGAGGCAAAAACAAGGAAGGAAGCTGAAAGCAGAGCACAGGCGGCAGAGGTAGCAAGACTCATAGCGGAGATGGGATCCTGGGCTAAAGAGGAAAAGATCGACCGACTTGTGGCCAAATTGAAAGCTTGGGCAGAAGTGGAATCGAAGGAAATAGAACAAGTTCCGGCGGAAGCAATGGCTGAAAAAGAGGCGCGATTGGCAGAAGAGGCAAAGATACGGAAACAAGCTGAAAGGAAACTGAAAGAGGAAGCGGAGGCCAGAGTTTCAGCGGAAGAAAAACTTAGGGCGGAAGAAGAAGCCAGGCTTAAGGTAGAAAAGGAAGCCAGGTTTAAAGCGGAAGAGATCAACCGGCTGGCGGCAGAATTAAAAGCAAGAGAAGAAGCGGAAGCTAAGGTGAGAGCTGAAGTAGAAGCTAAATTAATAGAAGAGGCAAAAGCCAGAGATGCAGCCGAAAATAGAGCAAGGGCAGCAGAGGAAGCAAGACTCAAGGCAGAGATGGTAGCCTGGGCTAAAGCGGAAGAGGCTGCCCGATCAACAGCCGAGTTTACTGCAAGAGAAGCAGCGAAAGCTGAGGCTGGGGTCGAAGCCGAAGTTCAATTGGCTGAAGAAATTAAAGCAAGGATAGAAGTTGAAAGAAAGCTAAAGGAGGAAGTAGAGACCAGAGCCTCGGCAGAAAAAAAATTCAGGACAGAAGAAGAGGCCAGGCTCAAGGCAGAGATGGAAGCTACGGCTAAAGCTGAAGAGATCAAAAGGCTACTGACTGAGTTGAAAGCAAGAGAAGAAGTTGAAGTTGAAATAAGGGCTGATTTAGAATCGCGATTGGCAAGTGAATTGAAGGAGAGGAAGGAATCTGAAATTAGGGCTAGGCAGGAAATGGAAGCCAGGGTCTCGGCAGAAGTAAGACTTAAAGCCGAAGAGGAAGCCAGGCTCAAGGCAGAGATGGAAGCCAGGGCTAGAACGGAAGAGATTTATCGGCTGATGGCTGAGGTTAAGGCAAAAGAGGAATCAGAAGCCAAGGCAAAAAAGGAACCAGGTATAATGTTGGTAGATAAGACGCACGCAGAGGGAGAAGTAAAAGCCGGAGCTGAAGTCGAATCAGGGGTAAGAGTAGAAAAAGAGGGTACTGTCATCTATGCAAGGGTGCCGATGGAAGATCAAAAATCAGATTTAAACCGCCAAATGGCCAAGACCATTCGATATGCTAAACTTCTTGACATTAAAGTCGGATCAACCGTAACGGAAGTAGGTTCTCGCTATCTCCCGAAGTTGATGAATATTCTTCGGGATTCACAAATAAAGGTCATAATGGTGGAACGCCGGAACTGTCTTATGGGTTTTGAATATATTGAGGCGGCCCTTTCGGCTGAAGGAAGGCGTCTTATCGCGATTAATCCTCGGTAAAGAGTACAGTTGAAAGTAAAAAATAGAGAGCTGATGCTTGAAAAAGAAACTGATATGCAATTAGCAGGAAATTAAAAGTTGTATCGCAGTCCTAAGCCCATAGCTAACAATGTGTCGAATAAAAAGAAAGAATACCGAGGACATTAGATATAAATTGTGATACAGAATTCCCATGATTCCACCTCGTCATGTACCGATTGTCATTTGGGTCCTCACATTAGTGCTGTTTTCATCCGGTTGTGTACCGGCCAAACATGCCAGAGTAGAAGCTGTGGCACGCACTGTTCAAGACGTTGCCCAAGCTGTCTCCAAGCAGTCCGACCTTAGTATCATTCGCGAGGGCACACCCGCCTACCTGATGCTCCTTGATGGTCTTATCGAGGCATACCCCACAAACAAAGACCTGCTTCTTGCCGGATGCCAGGCTTACTCGTCCTACGCATCCTCCTTCTTTTCAGATGATGACCATGACAAAACTGAAGTCCTTTACCGTAAGGCCAGGCTCTACGGGTTCCGTGCCTTGTCAGAACGCGCCGACTTCAGCAAAGCGATGAGTGGAAGCCTCGATGAATTTAAAGCCCTGCTTAACCAATTCAATAAGCAGGATGTGCCTAGTCTGTTTTGGACGGCAAATGCCTGGGCAAGTTGGATAAGTGCGAAGGCGGGTGCCGTGGAAGCAATGGCCGATCTCCCCATGCTCGAAGCCACCATGAAGCGGATCCTGGAGCTGGATGATACCTTCTACTACGGCGGCCCACACCTTCTGATGGGTGTCTATCTCGCGGCCAAACCTGCTGTTCTCGGCGGTGATCCGGCAAAAGCAAAACAACATTTTAACCGGGCCTTTGCCCTTGGCTCTGATAAGATTTTGATGTCCAAGGTCCTTTTTGCCCAGTATTACGCGCGCGCGGTCAGCGACCGCGTTCTTTTTACCGCTATACTGCAAGAAGTACTCGCGGCACGGGCGGATGAAGTTCCGGAACTGACATTTATAAACACAGTGGCCAAAGAAAAGGCCAGGCATCTTTTGGAGAAAACGGAGGCTTATTTTGCGAATCCACAATGACACGGCGCGGTTTAAACAGGGATATGACAGAAAATTCGGACGAGCCTTTCTCCTGTGTTCCTTGCTATTGCTCATAGTTTTGCTATGGCCTCCGGCGGTTGAAGCCGCAGCCCCGCAATTCGAAATCAAGCTGGCTACACTGGCTCCGGAGAACAGCTCTCTTATGCAGGTCTTTCACGAGATGAACGAGGAGCTGCTCAAGGAAACCGGCGGCAAAGTCGGCTTCAAAATTTTCTCCGGCTTCGTCCTGGGTGACGAAGAGGATGTCCTTAGAAAGCTTCGCGTGGGCATGGTGCATGCGGCGACCTTTACCGGACCTGCCCTTACAAACATTAACCCAGGCATGCGCGTCCTTCAGATTCCGTTCCTTTTCAGCAACTATCTTGAAGTAGACTACGTGATGGGAAGAATAGACGGCGATCTGAAACGCGGATTTTCTGAACGTGGTCTAGAAATCCTGGGCTGGTCTGAACTTGGCTTTCTGTACTACATGTCCACAACCCCGGTGGCCAACCTGGGTGACGTGAAGGGGAAGAAGGTCTGGTCCAGATCCAATGCCCCCATGCTGGATGCCATAATGCAAAAAGCCGGAGTATCACCCGTGGCGATAAATGCCCCGGACGTGCTCATTGCCTTGCAGACAAATCTAGTGCAGGTGGTCTACAATTCTCCTTACTATGCCCTGGTCACCCAGTGGAACACACAGATAAAGTACATAACCGACCTGCCCATTGCGTACATAGGTGGCGCCCTTGTAATGGACAAGAAGATATTCGCGAGGATGCCGGCACCACTGCAAGAGAAGATGAAAGTGGTTTGTGGAAAGCATATGCGGCGTCTTACCGAGAGAACCAGGAAAGACAACGCTGATGCACTTGACATAATTCTCAAGCGGGGGGTCAAGAAGATTGTACCCACTGCCGGGGATGTGGAGGGGTTCAAAGACCTCGGCACGAGGGCCATGGCGGACCTTGGTCCGAAATACTTTCCGCAGGAAATCTTCAGCAAAGTCAAGGCGGCATTGGCCGAATACAGGGCCGTAAGTCAATTGAAAAAATGAATATTTTACAGGACAGCATAAACCGGCTGCATCGCTGGTTCGATTATTTCGAGACATGGATCATCATTATATTAGCAGCCTTTGTCATCGGGTTCGGTCTTATACAGATCATCCTGAGGAACGTCTTCTCGACCGGTCTGGTCTGGGGTGATGTGTTTCTGAAGCAGGCCGTTCTCTGGATTTGTATGCTGGGGGCCGCCAGAGCCGCCGGCGATGATAAACACATCCACATTGACATCCTTCCCAGACTGCTGCCCGAGAAGCTTTGTGTTGTCGTCAGAATTATCACAAATGCCCTGTCAGTCATTGTTTGCGCCATCCTCGTTTCCTCTTCATGGGCGTTTGTGCAGAACGACCGGCTGGCGGGAGATATGGCCTTCGCCTCTATTCCTCTCTGGTGGCTTGAACTTGTTTTCCCATTCAGTTTCGCTGTTATGACCATCAGATTTGCAAACAGCATGTTTTCAGCCCTGACACAATGCCGGGAGGGGATGAGAGAATGAACCTCTTTATCGCCATATGCTTTCTGCTGTTGATGTTTTCCGGAAGCCCGCTATTTGTCGTTATTTCCGCGGCTACTCTCTACTGTTTCTATGTGTTGGGCATCGATCTTTCAGTGGTCGTTATTGAGATGTACCGCCTGGCGGCAAGTCCGATGTTGATTGCTCTTTTGCTTTTTGCCTTCGCCGGTTTTGTACTTGCGGAGAGCAAGGCTAGCAACAGGCTTGTAAGGCTTTCAACCGCGCTAATGGGGCGGGCCCCCGGAGGCCTGGCTGTCGTTTCTCTGATTACGTGCGCCTTTTTTACAGCCCTCACAGGGGCGTCCGGCGTCACTATAGTCGCTCTCGGCGGTCTGATGCTCCCCGCGCTCGTTTCCGACCGCTATCCTGAGAAGTTCTCACTGGGGCTTTTAACGACATGCGGAAGCCTGGGACTCCTCTTTCCGCCCAGCCTTCCCCTCATCATTTACGCGATGGTTGCCGACATCAATATCTCCCACCTTTTTCTGGCGGGCGTTCTGCCGGGAATCGTTATGCTGATTCTCCTTTCCCTCTACTGCATGTATCAGGGAATCCGTTCCGGATCCGCAGGCGCCCATGCTTCTTTCAGCCTCCGTGAAATCGTGGCCGCCCTCCGCGAATCTATATGGGAAGTTCTTCTTCCTGCAGTTGTTCTAGGGGGAATATTCAGCGGATACCTGGCATTGAGTGAAGCTGCCACAATCACGGCGCTTTACGTGCTCCTGGTGGAAGTGGCCATTCAACGTGAGGTGAAGCTGAAAGACTTGCCTTCCACAATTATGAAAACAGTGGTTATGGTAGGCGCCATAGCGGTGATTCTGGGTGCCGCACTAGCGTTCAACAGCTTCCTGATCGACCAGGAGGTACCAAACAAGATTCTGGATTTCATGCGCTACCATGTGGAGAGCAGATTTTCTTTCCTCATCTTACTGAACATATTCCTGCTTTGCGTCGGCTGCGTGCTTAACATCTTCTCCGCGCTTGTTATTGTAGTACCCTTGATTATACCTATCGCCAAAAGCTACGATGTTAACCTGCTGCACCTCGGCATCATTTTTCTCACCAATCTGCAGATCGGCTACTCACTTCCGCCAATCGGGATGGACCTTCTCATTGCGAGCCTGAGGTTCGACAAGTCCGTTATCTATCTGTATCTTGCCTCCCTCCCTTTCATCGCTATCCTCATGGTTACCCTTGGCCTCATCACTTTCTTCCCTTCTCTAAGCCTTCTTCTTATCAAATAGCAGGGTTCTTGTACGTATGTGCTATTTTTTTCCTCACGATCCTGGAATTGGCCTCTTATTTACCAGTATGTAATTAGGTATTGCATTTCCATTGGATTTTGTTTATTAAGGCCTCAGATAAGTTGGAAATTGCCGAAACTCTGTTTTAAAATCGTTCGTACCGATTGCAGGTGCGGATTACGACGGAAAAATAGTGATGTCGTTGTTTAAATAGTCATTAAGACAAACATGGCTCATACGGCATAAAAGGCCGGATTTTTCCAGACAGAAACCAGTACAAATAAAAAGTTCTGTCTCTGTTTTTCCTGTAAGGTGAAACATGGACATCAAACCAGCGAACGCCGAAATCTCCATTAAGGCCCTTGCTCCGTATCAAAGACAAGTCTGGATAGCACACCGTATCACCCTGCCTTCAATGCTGGTTTACCCTGATGACATCATTGATTGTGTCGAAATAGAGAAAGGCAGGCATTCGCCGGTATACACGCATGTCGTCAATTACAAATCTTTAAGCAACAATCCCGCGAAACAAAAAGGAACATTCGTAGATATATGGATTTGATAGATAAGTTGCGTCTTCCTGTAAGTGAGTTTTTGCGTTAAGGAAATTTAGCTGCTTGAGACTTAGTGCTTTCAGATCTCTGACAGTAGCCAATAGATTATGTGATTAATGCGAGAGTATGTGGTCATTGGGAGAGAATAAGGATAGGAGGTGATTAGTTATAAAGGCCAGGTTGTACGAGAGGTGTTTTGAACTATTAACGAACTCCAAGGAGGTAGAAAATGAAAAAAGTTTTGATGGGGATTTTAATAGGTCTTCTGTGTTTCAGTTTTGCCAACGCAGCGGAAAAAGGGACTGCCAAAGAAGCCAAGGCTCTGCTGGATAAAGCAGTTGCCTATTACAAGGCAAACGGCAAAGATAAGGCCTTTGCCGCATTCAATGACACCAAGGGTAAGTTTGTCGACCGTGACCTTTATATTTACGTACTCAACCTTAAAGGTGACGTCGTGTCCCATGGTGCCAATGCCAAACTGATCGGACAACACCTTATTGAACTCAAAGACTCCGATGGAAAAATGTTCATTAAAGGCATTATAGATGGCGCAAATGCAAAAGGCACAGGAACAATGGACTACAAGTGGACCAATCCGCAGTCAAAGAGAATAGAACAAAAGTCGACTTATTTCGAAAAAGTCGGAGATATAATACTTGTCTGTGGGTACTACAAGTAATTTATACCAAATATATTTTTTAAATCGGGAAGAGCAGCCGGTTCATGCTGCTCTTCCTTGAATTATATTTCCATTATAAAAATACCAGTTTTGCTCTAGTATTTTTCTCTATATAAATTTAGTATTAACATTATCAAAATTTTAAAATATTATATTATAGAGAAAGTGCTTCGTTAATCGTTGTGCTTCTTTCTCCCGGGGCAGGATCACTCTGATCCTGCCCTTTTATTTGCTTTTATACAGCTTAATAAATTACAAATTAAAATGTCAGCCAGGTGGAGGGAAATCGGGATTTTATCCGTTCTTGACATCGCCATCTTTCGCTGCTTCCCGGATCTTCGCTTTCACTTTTCTTAGAAGACGCCTTGCCCAGACAAATTCCGTGGCAAGGATTCCCAGGCCGATGGGTATGACGATGACGGCAGGTCCGGGTAAGATAATCATCGCAAAGCCGATCAACAGCACTGTAAAACCGACGACGGCTATAACCAGTCTTTTAGCCTGTCTGATGCTTTTGAGTATCACCTTTTTCATGCTCAGTTCCATAGAGCAACCTTTTGGATGAGTGACCAGGTCAAACCTTGTCTTCTGATTTTACAGCCTGCCTCCGGGATATGAGGAAGAAGTAGCCTACAATCACAAAGGTTGCCAGAGGCGATAACCATGCCGGTACATCCATACCGAACCCATGAGCAAGCATGACAAACCCCAGAATCAAAACAGAATACATAGCTCCATTTTTGAGATAGATGTACTTTTTGATTTTATCCACGTTGTATACTGTGAGCTGTCTCACGACAATGGCGCCTATGCCGTTACCCAGAAGGATCAACGGCACCGACAAGGTAAAAGCAAAGGCTCCAATAATACCGTCAATGGAGAAAGACGTATCAATAGCTTCGAGATAGGCGATCTTTGCAATATCGGTAATGCCGGTCTCCCCGACTTTGATAAGACGATCTTCCTGAGCGGCTGCATATTGCTTGAAGCCGCTGGTAATGAAAAATGCAGTGGAGCCAATGACTGCACCAAAAGCGAGCAATGGGTCTTTTCGGAGGGCAAACCAGACAATCAGCGTTAAAACAAGTGAAACAACCGCATAAAACCATGCCCCCTGGTGGGCGAAAAAACTTTCCACAACCAGTCCATACCTCTTCGGCTCAAGAAACAGCCAGTGCGAGAAAAGAAAAATAAAGAATACCCCGCCGCCTATCAAAAGCACGGGAGAGCTCTCCTGAATGGCCCGTAAAGCTGCCGGGTCATGGGTGATCGTTGCCAGAAAGGCCTGTCCTGGGCTGATCGCGGGTGACATGATCCAGATGATCAACCAGGGCAATAAACCCCGGACACCGAATACGGCGATGCCGATTCCCCATGTGAGGAACCACTTCCTGGCCCATGGTTGCATTGTGGCCAGGACTTCGGCGTTTATAATCGCATTGTCAATGCTGGTGATGGATTCAAAAAGAATTAATCCGGCGATTATTAAAAGGGTACTGGAAATATCCATGCTTCGTCCTTAGCCGCTTATTTCCTGCTTCTTGTCTCATAGTTCTGCTTGGTAATTTGCATTATAAAGCTATCGAGGCTGCCAGCCTGAAATTACCAGCAAAGTAAAGAACCCGATAATATATGCTAAGGTTATATGCCAGCCTTTCAGCAGCCATTGAACCACAGATTTAGCCTCAGGAAATATACTGCAAATAGCAACACCCGCCGATGATCCGAACCAGGTCATCGAACCGCCAAATCCTACTGTATAAGCCAGCATTCCCCAATCATGGCCGCCTTGATCCAAAGCAAGCTTGGTCAAAGGAATATTATCAAAAACCGAAGAGAGAAAACCCAATGCAAAGGTTGATTGCCAGGACGCTTTTGGCAAGCTATCGACAGGCATTAATGAAGCACAGAAAATCAGTGCCAGTAAAAAGACCGTCCCTGAAAGGGCTATCCTTATTTCATACCATGCTGTTTGACGAAAGGCCGCCCCGATGAGAATTGCAATCCAAACTCCAAGGGCAGGAAAATAGAACAATACATTTGTTATGATAGTTAAAACTAAAATCATTGCTACAATTATGATCCTTAGCCAGTCTATGCGGACATCGATTTCCGTTTTCTGAAGCGGCTGAAATTTGTTTTGCTGCAAGGAAGCAAAAAGAGCAAAAAAGATTAGACACGGAATGGCGGCGACATAAGCATGTACGAGACTGAAGGCGGCTACCCCCTCGATCCATATCATTGTGGTTGTGGTATCTCCCAGGACACTCCCTGCCCCACCGGCATTACTGGCAGCCACAATGGCTGCCAGATAACCGATATGAACCCTGTTCTTAAAAACTACTGATGCAAGTGTGCCGCCGATTATTGCGGCTGCGATGTTGTCTAAAAAAGAGGAAAGGATGAACACAATGATTAGAAGCAATAAAGGGCCCTTCCAGCCTTCAGGGAGGAACCTGGTCAGCATTTTGGGTATGTGGGATTCTTCAAAGTGCTTTGATAATATAGCGAAGCCCAGGAGTAATCCCAGCAGATTGAGAAGAATTGCCCATTCACCTTGCCTCGC
>Ga0335070_10001685_pt1 | contig 25626 bp, 20 predicted proteins | sample Lox_Sample_13_FD_206722 | JGI IMG/M metagenome (GOLD analysis project Ga0335070, IMG submission 206722) | Soil microbial communities from Loxahatchee National Wildlife Refuge, Florida, United States - Lox_Sample_1.3 | ecosystem: Environmental > Terrestrial > Soil > Wetlands | place: USA...
AGGAGCTGCACCAGCACTCTCTTCATTCTCTTCATATCCCCCTCCCCGTTAATTATGTTAGGAGCGAAAAATGATCACTAAGATCACGTGGGAGAGGAATCGCAAAATCGATGCCAATAGGGCGAGGCATGGCGCGTAGCGGCCGTTTTTGTCCCGTCGGCTTGATTTATAAGGGAGTCCGAACGGCGGGCGAAACGGGAACAATCCCTACCGGGACAATATGCTTGCACATGGACCGCGATAGCGGCTCTGTCGAGCGTGACCCCCCCAAAGCCCCGCGCCACCGGCAGCTGAAGGCTCCTCGCGGTTGCACATATCCATGTGCATTGCCCAAAGACATGTGCAGCCGGTCGCCGTCGGTTGCGTCAGGAACAAAGGTCTCTTGCGTCGCCGCGAAGACTCGAAAGGACCGGCTACAGCGGAACAGGGAGGGCGCCGGAAGGGGGTTTCCGGCCAGGGGGGACAGAGTGACTCAAAGGTCTCGTGCGGGGGGCGTCTCCCTGAGATCCAGGGCCTTCATCTTCTGGATGAGCGTATTTCGGTGAATTCCGAGAATCCGTGCGGCCTCGCTCTGGTTCCATTGAGCCCGTTTCAAGGCCTTGAGGATAAACTGGCGCTCGAAGCTGTCTCGAGCCTTGAGGAGGCCGTCCTTTTCCGGGACAAAGGCTTGTTGCGCCAAGGGCGAATCCAAGAGGATTTCGAGGGGCAGATCTTCGTGGGAGATAGGCTCGTTATCCCGGCCCAGGACCACGAGACGCTCGACCAGGTTTTCCAATTCACGGACGTTACCCGGCCAGGGATACCGCTCGAGAACCTCGAGAGCCTGGAAGGTAAAGCCCGGTATCTGCCTGCGCAATCGCAGGTTGAATCGTTTCAAGAAATGCTGAGCGAGAAGCCGGACATCACCTCTCCGTTCCCGGAGAGAAGGCAGCCTTATGGGAATTACGTTGAGTCGGAAAAAGAGGTCCCGCCGAAAGGTCCCCTTCTGGATATTCTCCTCAAGATTCGTGTTGGTGGCCGCTACGATCCGGACATCGACCTTGATGGATCGGTTGCTTCCAAGCCGCTGGAACTCTTTCTCCTGGATGACCCGGAGAAGCTTCGCCTGCAACTCGAGCCGGAGTGCAGATATCTCATCGAGAAAGAGGGTGCCGCCGTTCGCATACTCGAACTTGCCGACGCTCCTGGTGTGGGCCCCAGTAAAGGCTCCGCGCTCATGGCCGAAGAGCTCGCTCTCCATCAGTTCACTCGGGATAGCGGCACAGTTGATGGCAACGAAGGACTCCGTTCTTCGCTCACTGCCGAGATGAAGTGAGCGGGCAACGAGCTCCTTGCCCGTTCCGCTTTCCCCCGTAATGAGCACTGAACTGGTTGTCGTAGCCACCTTATTGATGACATCCAAGACCCCCAACAGCGCGGGATCTTGCGTGAGAATCTGATGATCGCCAAGCTGATGAGCCATTTCCGAGCGGAGGTAACCGACCTGCCGCTCCAGGGTCTGCTTCTCGAGCACTCGTTCCACGGCGGACAGAATGTCGTCAGGCTCAAAGGGCTTCGTAATGTAATCGTAGGCACCCAGTTTGATGGACTTGACCGCCATCTGGGCCCTGTCCGAGGCCGAAATCATCACCACATCCGTTGGCTCACTGAGGGCTTTCAATCGCTTGAGTGTTTCAATTCCATCAATTTCCGGCATGGCAACATCAAGGAAGATGAGATCGAAGTGGGTGCGCTGGCATAGGTCGAGCGCCTCTATGCCGCTCGCTGCCGTGGCCACATCAAACTCGTCTTCGAGGATAACCTGCAACGCATCCCGAGCGCCCTCTTCATCGTCGACTACCAGGATCTTCGATCTGAACGACTTCTTCCCACTCATCGGTCCTTAACCACCATGCTCTCCGATTGTGAACGTGCGCGCCCGCTCTGGAGCCCGGAAAAGACGCGCTGAAGGTAGCAACTTACCCTGAAGGTGTCAACGTGAAATTACCGGCGATCAACCACTGCTCTCTGTCGATAACCGAATCATTCAGGGAAGTTGACAAGCGTGCCCGAGGTACGCTAGCCTAAAGACGATGTCAGGCCGCCGTGGTGACAGGATTGGCATCGATAAAACATTAGGAATCATTGCAGGACTAAGCGTCGGCTCGCGGGCATCAGGCACGTTGCTCCGACGTTCGAGAGTGCGGCCGATCGCCTCGCATGATCGCGGCCGTCATCGGGGTTCACATTCGACTCGGAGATGGAGCCTATGAATGAGTGTGAGAAGCGTCTCCTGTTTTCGTCAGAAGAAATCGCTCGCCACGTGGAACGCCTGGGACAGAAGATTTCTGAGGATTACCAGGGTGGAGACGTGGTCATTGTGGGTATCTTGAAAGGGGTTTTCATTTTCCTTGCCGATCTCGTCCGGCGGCTCACTATTCCGGTGGAGATTGATTTCGTCCGTCTGGCAAGCTATGGTGTCGGCACGACGTCAAGCGGTACGGTGAGGCTCACTCATGACGTGGAGTTGAATCTTGCCGGACGCGATGTTCTGATCGTTGAGGACATCGTTGATTCCGGGATCACCCTTGCCTTTTTGCGGGAGCACTTGCTGACCCGGAGACCACGCTCTATCCGTATCTGCGCTCTTGTCGACAAGCGCGAGCGCCGTAGCGTCGACGTTGAGCTGGATTATGTGGGCCTACACCTCGATAAGGGCTTCGTAGTCGGTTACGGCCTGGACTGCAGAGAATGTTATCGGTACCTTCCTGCAATTTACGAGCTGATTTTCTAGTGGTGGAAGATCAGCACCGAGGCTCTTGAGATGATCGTCCAGTGCCCTCGCTGTAGCACGAGATTCAAGCTTGATGCACGTCGCATCACGCGAGCATCGGCAAAAATGCGCTGCACTCGATGCCAGCACGTTTTCTCGATGCCCCGCCCGGGAGACCCCGCCCACGAAGATACGCCAAGTCTTTCATCTCAAGAGGCGGCAACGCCAGCTGTTCAGGAGATCTCTCCGGTGGGACCGCCCGCGGGGGCTGCCCGGGAAGAGTCACCTTCACCTCCTCATGAGACCGCGTCGGTATCCGGGGACGAGCTAGCCGCTGAGGTGGCCACGCGGGAAGAGCCGCCTCCTCCGCCTCCGCACGAGGTTATGGGGCCCGCACCCACCCGAACGAGGCGAAGGCTCTGGCTGCCCGTGCTTCTTGCGGCGGTCCTGACGACGACGGCGGCAATCGCCCTGTGGTTCTTTTTCCCGTGGTCCCATGCTCGCCAGTCTGCCCCGGATAACGCCGGAATCCACCTCCTGCATCTCGTGGAAACGCAGGGCTACTTCGTGGAGAGCCAGCAGGCCGGACAACTTTTTGTGATTGAAGGTCGCGTACGCAATGACTTTGCTACACCGCGGCGCTGGATACTGCTGCGCGCGAAACTCTATACGAACGATGGTCAGGAGGCGCGGCAGCAGTTGTTCTATGCCGGCAATGTCCTTTCAACCGAGCAGCTGCGGACGCTTTCTCTGGCCGATCAGCTCGGCCTTATTCAGCAGACCCCACAAGGCCCGCAGGTCGCCATTCCTGCCGGGCAAGAGGTGTTCTTCATGGTTCCCTTCGGGAATCTTCCGGACGTCAGTAGGCTTAGCGACTACAGTGTAGAGATTGTGGCATCCCAGTCGTCTTGAAGTGAGCTCGCCATGGAGGAGATTGCCCTGGCGAGACCTTGCGGCGACGTTCCCCTTCCCGGACTCTTTCCCCATGAGCAAGACACGGCAATTGACCGTTGCTATCCTCCTGATGGTTCTCATTCTCGCCTTGGGCACAATCGGCTATATGGTCATAGAAGGCTGGACTTTCCTGGACAGCCTTTACATGATGGTTATTACCCTCTCCACCGTTGGGTTCACCGAGGTGCATCCCGTTAGCGAGTACGGGAGGCTCCTCACCATGGGAGTCATTGTCTCTGGGATAGGGGTTGGTGGATACCTTATCGGCACCTTGACCCAGGTGGTGGTGGAAGGACGACTGCTCCACGTGATGGGGAGGCGGAAATTGGAACGTCAGATCAAAAAACTCAGCAAACACTACATCGTATGCGGCTATGGCCGGGTAGGTAGGGTGGTCTGCGAGGAGATCAAGAGATCGAAGCCAATTCGGCTTGTGGTGGTCGAAAAAGATCAGAATCTCGCGGCCAAGATTGCGGCGGACGGCCATTTGTATGTGCTAGGGGATGCCACGGAAGAGGAGTGTCTCTTAGAGGCTGGCGTCGAGAGGGCCAAGGCCCTGGTGACCGCCTTGGACTCCGAGGCCGCGAATGTTTATATCGTCATGACTGCAAAAGGGTTGAATTCAAACCTGTTTGTCTTGGCCCGAGCCGGAGAGGTAGGTTCGGAGAAGAAGCTGTTTCGCGCTGGAGCAGACCGGGTCGTCTCTCCCCATCAGATCGGCGGCTCCCGGATGGCCCAGGCGCTCCTACGCCCCACCGTGACCGATTTTCTCGATTTTGCGATTCACGATCCCGAGATTGAGTTGAAACTGGAAGAAATTCCGATTCAGCCGACCAGCAAGCTCGCCGACGTCACCTTGGTGGAATCCGGCATCCGGCAGCAGCTCGATCTCATCATCGTCGCCATCAAGAAAGGGAGTGGCGAGATGATCTTTAACCCCGCTTCCCACACCCGCGTTCAGATCGGCGACACACTCCTCGCCTTAGGCCAGAGACGAAGCCTCGTTGCGCTCGCGGAACTCTTGGGCAATGAAGCCTCTTGAGCAGCGTCCCTCCATGGCCTCCCCGGGCAAGCTGGTTTCATGACGGTTTCTTCGGAGGGTCAGGACTGCGGCCGTGTATGGGACTAACGAGGAGTCTCGGAGGCCACCAGGATCTCCAGTCTTGGGTGAGCCTGCCTGCGGCGTCGCCCCGTTTTGCACAGCCGGAAGCCGGGCTTCCTCGGTTGCGCTTGTCCCGCGCTTGTCGCGGGGAACCTCGCGGCGTGCCGGCAAGCACGCCTCAGGTCCGAGTACCGGGGGGTGATTACCCAGGGGCACGGCCATTTCCCCGATCTCGCGACGGCGTCTCATCCAAATGGGGTAAGTAGCCCGGCTCGTGACGTTAGCATCAAGAGCGAGGGGGAGGCTCACGCTGCGCCAGTGATAAAGATGATTGACAAACGGGGGGTGACATGTTACCCTCCGCTAATTTGTATATAACTATTTGAAACTACGTTTGTTTTTGCCGTTAGCACCCCTGCCGGCTCGGCCACGACCCATAAAGGAACGACGCTCCACTCGGACGCCGGGGCGGATACATGAGAGGGCTTTCATGCTCGACATCAGGTTAGTAAGAGAACGTCGCGACTTACTTCAAGAGATGCTGGAGCGTCGAGGCTCCGACCTCTCGTTTGCGCCTATCCTTGACCTGGATGAGCAGCGTCGGAAGATGCTGCGCGAGGTGGAATCACTCAAGCATGAGCGCAAGGTCGTATCAGACGAAATTGCGGAAATGAAACGCCAGGGTAAGGATGGCGCCAATACCATCGCTCGCATGCGCGAGGTCTCGCAACGAATCAAGGAGCTCGATAATCAGTTGGGTGAGGTAGAGGCCGAGCTTCAGCGCGCTCTCCTGCTCATACCGAACGTTCCCCATGAATCCGTGCCCTTTGGGAAGAGCTCGGAGGATAACCCGGTGGTGAAGCGGTGGGGAGAGATTCCTTCCTTCGCCTTCACCCCGAAACCGCACTGGGAGATTGGCGAGGCTCTGGGCATCCTTGATTTCGAGCGGGCCGCCAAGATGACGGGCGCTCGTTTCACTCTTTATTGGGGACTGGGAGCCAAGCTTGAGCGAGCGCTCATCTGTTTCATGCTTGATCTCCATACCGGAAGGCATGGGTATGAGGAGGTGCTACCCCCCTTCATGGTCAACAGCATGGCAATGACCGGGACAGGCCAACTCCCTAAGTTCAAGGAGGATCTTTTCAAACTGGACGGTTGGGACTATTACCTGGTGCCCACGGCCGAAGTGCCGGTGACCAATATGCACCGGGACGAGGTCCTGGAAGAGGCGGAACTGCCGCGTCGTTACACGGCCTACACTCCCTGTTTCCGCTCCGAAGCCGGGTCCTATGGCAAAGATACACGAGGTCTTATTCGCCAGCATCAGTTTAACAAGGTGGAGTTGGTCAAGTTCGTCGCCCCTGAGAGGTCTTATGATGAGCTGGAAACCCTCCTCTTGGATGCAGAGGAAGTTCTCCAGGAACTGGAGCTGCCTTACAGGGTGGTGACTCTGTGCACTGGGGATCTCGGGTTTTCAGCGGCGAAGACCTATGACATTGAGGTCTGGCTTCCCGGTCTTCAGGCGTTCCGGGAGATATCTTCCTGCAGTAACTTCGAGGATTTTCAAGCCCGTCGCGCGAATATACGATATCGTTCTCCGGGTAAGACTAAGACCGCCTTTGTTCATACCTTAAATGGGTCGGGTCTGGCTGTCGGTCGAACTCTGGTGGCAGTTTTGGAAAACTGCCAACAGGAGGACGGCACGGTGAAGATACCGGGCGTACTGCGTCCTTACATGGGCGGAGTGGAGGTGATCCGTCCAAGAAGCTGAGTCGGGCGGGGCATCGGCGTCGAGGAGTGAAGTTGGATTTTGAAGGGGCGGACCGGTAGAAGCGGTAGAAGATAGCGCACCGGCTGCTTGCCGTGAGCCGGCTCCTGACCGGATGAGAGGTGAAGGCCCTATGACCAGACGTGAGCTCATCGCCGCAACCGCGGTTGCCGAGGGTATTCCTTTGAAGGAGGCGGAACAGATTGTGCGAACCGTGGTCGGCGCCATCGAGCAGGCGCTGATCGACGGAGATCGTGTTGAGATCCGCGGCTTCGGGAGCTTCAAGGTTAAGGAGTATCGCGGCTATCGGGGCCGCAACCCGAGGACCGGCACCCCTATCGAGGTGAAAGAGAAGAGACTTCCTTTCTTCAAGGTGGGCAAGGAGCTCAAGAGCCGAGCGACCGGAGGGTGATCCAAGCGCTCGGTACGGGTGGACTTCAGGGCGGGCGACGAGCACACCCGCCTCGGAGACTCGGGGGCGCATGCCCGGGAGAGTGCCAGACTGAACTGGGCCGCAGGCAGGTCTCTTCCGGCCCCTGACAGGCCGTCAAGTCCGGAGGCTGGAGCGGTCCATGAGTGTTTGGAGACCTGGAAACCGCAGGTTGCGACTTTGGCTGATTCTAGCCGGAATGCTGCTCCTAGGGGTTGGAGCCGCCATCCTCACGAAACATTGGTTGAGCGGTGATAATAAAGGCAGGTTGCTCCGCTCTCAGGTGATCAAGCCGGTCCCAGTGCACGAAGCCCCGGGGAGGCGCGTGCAACTCTACTTCAGTTCCGCTAGCGGAGACCATCTCCGAGCTGAGCAACGACGTATTGAGGCCGGCGATCCTCTTGCCGCAGCTGAGGCCTTGCTTGCCGGGCTCCTGCAGGGGCCTGAGGGGGCGGATCTTGTCTCGCCTATTCCTAAAGGGACCCGTCTGCTGCACCTCTTCGTCACCGAAGAGGGAACCGCTTACGTGGATTTCAGCTCCGAGCTCTCTGCCTCCCATCCTGGAGGTGTGGCCGCCGAGAGATCCACCCTGTACGCCATCGTCAACACCCTCATTCTGAATCTCAAGGAGATCGAACGGGTGCAGATCATGATCGAGGGAGAGCCTCAAGCTACTCTTGCCGGACACCTCGATATTCGCCATCCTCAGACCGGCGATCTCCTAATCGTGCGCTGAGAGGGATTCCCCCTATGGCCGAACGTAAACGGCTCCAGAGAACACGGAACATCGGCATTATCGCTCATATTGATGCCGGGAAGACCACGGTGACGGAGCGAATCCTCTACTACACGGGGAAATCCCACAAGATGGGGGAGGTCCACGATGGCGAAGCGGTGATGGACTGGATGGAACAGGAACAGGAACGGGGAATCACCATCACCTCAGCGGTGACCACATGCCTGTGGAGGGATCACGAGCTTCACCTCATCGACACCCCTGGACATGTTGACTTTACCATTGAAGTGGAACGGTCTCTCCGGGTTCTCGACGGTGCCATTGGCGTGTTTTGCGCTGTGGGCGGAGTGGAGCCCCAATCGGAGACTGTGTGGCACCAGGCAGATAAGTATCGCATTCCTAAGATTGCCTTTGTCAATAAGATGGATCGCCTCGGGGCTGACTTCGCTGGGGCAGTCAGACAGATGCGAGAGAGACTGGGTGCACGCCCAGTAGTGCTGCAGCTCCCCCTGGGAATTGAGACGGAGTTCGCCGGGGTCATAGACCTAGTGCGGATGGAGGCGGTGCACTGGGATGACCGAACCCTTGGAGTCCTTTACAAGTCCTCCGAGATTCCGTCCGAGTACCGTGAAGAGGCCCGTGCGGGGCGGGAAAGACTTCTCGAAACGCTTGCGGAATTCGACGACGGCATCATGGAGAGATACCTCTCGGATCTGCCTCTCGGGCCGGAGCATCTGCTCCCGGTGATCCGCCAGGCCACCTTAGAGCTCAAGGCGGTCCCGGTACTCTGCGGCAGCGCCTTGCGCAATAAAGGCATTCAGCTTCTTCTTGATGCCATCGTCGATTTTCTCCCGAGCCCACTCGACGTTCCTCCGGTGATGGGCTACCACCCTAAGACCGGTGATGAAGAGACCCGGAAGAGTAGTGATACTGAGCCCTTTGCGGGTCTCGCCTTTAAGATTCAGATGGATCAGGGGCGGAAGCTCACCTATGTGCGCGTGTATTCCGGAACGGTGCGAACCGGCTCCGACATTTTCAACGCTAACAAGGGAGAAACAGAGAAGGTGGCCCGGATCTTCCAAATGCACGCTAACAAACGCGAGCGGCACTCCGAGGCTTCCGCCGGAGAGATCGTCGGGCTGGTCGGGCTCAAACGAACCACTACTGGCGATACCGTCTGTGATCCCGAGCATCCTATTCTGCTGGAGCGCATGGAGTTTTTTGAGCCGGTGATCTCCATTGCCATGGAGCCCCGCACGCGTGCGGACGAGGAGAGGACCACCCAGGCCTTGGACAAACTGGGCGAGGAGGATCCGACCTTCCGCTACCGCCAGGACCCAGATACCGGTCAGACCATTGTCTCGGGGATGGGAGAACTCCACCTCGAGATTCTCGTCGACCGGCTCCTCCGCGAATACTCGGTCCAGGTGAACGTGGGCAAACCCCAGGTGGTATACCGGGAGACCATCACCAAGGCTGTAGAGGCTGAGGGGATATTTGATCGCGAAATCGCTGGCTCCCACCACTATGGGAGGGTGGAACTGCACCTCGAGCCCAGAAAACGAGGCAAGGGAAATCTCTTCCGTGATCTGGTCCGGGACGGCTCGATCACGCCGGCCTTCATCGCAGCAGTGGAGCAGGGGGTGATGGAAGGACTGGAAAGCGGGGTGGTCGCAGGCTACCCGGTGGTGGACGTGGAGGTGGCGGCCATCGGAGGTACTTCCCGTGAGCAGTCCGCGAGCGAGCTTGCGTTCAAGGTAGCCGCTTCCACAGCCCTCCAGGAAGGGCTGAGACAGGGTGAGCCCCAGCTCCTTGAGCCGATTATGGCAGTTGAAGTCATTGTGCCCGAGGAGTTTACGGGAGAGGTGATCAACGATCTCAATATGCGCAAAGGCAAGATCGAAGGTATCTTCACCAAGAGAGCGGTGAAGATCGTCCGGGCTACCGTGCCACTATCCCACATGTTCGGATACTCCACCGCGCTCCGCTCTGCCAGCCAGGGCCGGGCCACCTTCACGATGCAGTTCTCTCACTACGACAGTCTGGTCGAGAAACGCTAGAACCGCACCGACCTCCGCATCACTGCTTGCTCCCTCTCCTGTACGTCCGGCCTACGCTTTGCGGCAATAGCCGAGAGTCAATCGGCGGGAATTGATTAAGACCGGCGGGGTCCTTGGGGTATACTTGCGAGCATTACGAGCTTGTCAGGCTCTTCAGGAAGGTCATGAATGCCGGTGGGGCAAAATATACCAGTCGCATTTGGGGTCCGAAGGAGATCTCGTCATGATCGGACAGCTGGTATTTCTCATACGGTTTCAAAAGCCTGCCGTTCAGACTCGTTCCATTTGTTGAGCCCACATCAACCACATAACACGGTTGGCCTGAGGGATGAACGTGGAGGTGGGCATGGGACTTTGACACGGTACTATTGTAGAGAACAATGTCATTGATGGGAGCGCGACCGATGGTGATGGTGTGCACTGCGGTGTCAAGCTTTCTCTTCTTGATCTCCAGCACTCTGAGGTCAAGAATGCCCGTCGGGGCGGCTTGCCCCTGCGCCCTGATATCCTCCTCGCTCATGACTCCGGTATTCAGCTGAAAGGCGACCTTGGCATCAAGGGGCTGACGGGTCTTCTCAACGAAGAAGCCCTTTGCTCCAAGGGTCGGAGCTTCCTCTCCCGCCGCAGCGGTTAGGACGGAAAGGTAGTCGGCAAGTGTACGAAATTTCGCCGTGGCCGTGGCTTCGAGTTCAGAAATCTTCTCGAAGTCCTGAAAGTTGGTGCCGAATTTGACGGCGATACCTTCGTTCTGGTGGTCAATACGAGTCACCGTTGCCGTCCCTCTCAGGCCGACAACGGGCTCCTGGCTGGGGTGGGTGGGAGGCAGGAAGAATGTCACCATCATCTGGTCGTTTACTTGAAAGGCCCGCCAATCCTTGGTCTTAACGAAGGCCCCTCCTTGGCTCACATTCTCGGTTACGCCCCTGGCGGTGTAGCGGGACTTTAGGTTCAACACTTCCGTCACAAACGGACGGTTGAACCGAACGTGCTCTCTTTGTTCGCGCCACGCCATTCGCGATCACCCGCCTTTCGCCACCTGGGGGTTGAGAAAACCCTGTCGTTATCTCACTACCTTTTCATCGTAGCAAAGTTGTAGCAAATATTATGCCTCGTCTTGTTTCCGTCTGGATGTAGGGCACATCAGACAAGGAGAATACTAGGACTGATGCGCCGATGAATTAGGCGCTCCTGCGGTCGACGGGACCCGGCAGGTAGAGATGAGACGGGGCGGGCCGTCACTCAGGCACGGATTCTGGTTAAGCACTTAGCCGAAGACAAGGCTCTTCACGAAGAGCTTGAAGATTCGGGAATGGAGAGGACCTTCTTTTCTCTGGATTCGAGTTTCGACGTATTCCCTTCTATGATACCGCCGGGTTCGACGGTCAAGGTACCGTAAGAAACCTTCCCAAAAACTCTACCCGTTTTCGCCACGGTCAGCACGTTGTGACAAACAATCTCTCCCTCAAAAAACCCCGAGACCACCACATCACCGGCGATGACCTTCGCAGAGACTTTACTGTCGACTCCAGTTTCAAGTGTATTACAGCTTATTGTACCCTCGAAGTTTCCACATAAAATGACCTTCGATGCCGTCTCTATATTCCCATTCAGCCGACAGTTCTCACCGAGGATGCTAATCCTTTCATTGACGTTCGCCGACGCTCGCTCCAATCGTTTTGCCATCATAGCGGGTTCCTTTGTATAGGTCCTCACATCTTCTAGTCACTTTCCTGTTCCAGTGAGTCTCCCTTCAATGACGCAACAATTGCTCTTCGATCCGCCGCGGATATTCCAGTGAATCGTACTCCGAGCCCGCAGGGAGTCGCATCAAACTCCGAGCCGTAAGGGTTTGACCAACAAATCTCAACCGGTATGACCAAAGGCTTGCGACCGGGCACCATAATGAAGAGGCGGCAGCGCGCTTCCGGGCTGACATTCTCTTTGCAGCAGATGAAAGCGCCCTGATCGCTGACATTTCTGGTTTCTCCCACTACCGGTCCCTTGCTGGTCATAATCACGACCGGCCATCGGACCCTGGCCCTCCGGTTTCGACGTCGCTCAACAGATGTACCCATGGGTGCACCAGAGAGGCCCCGCTGCCCCGTCATGGCTCCCGCTGGTTGACGGCAAGGAGCCCGCAACGAGGATGGCCTCAGGTAAGAGGTCAGCAAACAACGTGCCAAAGAGTCGTGTAGACCTGAACGGGTGGGCCGTGGCTCCTTCGAACCGAAACGCCCCGTCTCTCAGGTGAGTGAACCCTTGACCGCCCTAATGTCTCACCGTCATCGTTTCAGGTCAAGGGCTCAGGTGACCGCCATCGCGTCGAAGCTATTACTTGTTCGACGGGGCGCGGCTCCAGCGGATTAACCTAAAGGTGTTCAACCCGCATTCTGCACGAGACGCCGCCGCGAGACCGTCGACATGGTCGTGCCCCGAGCAACCACCCCGCGGTACCGCAGGGCTCGGACCTGAGGCATGCCTTTTCAGTATGTCCCAAGGTCCCCGCGACAAGCCACTCGTGACAAGCCCGGGACAGGCGGGACAAGCAAGGTCCGAGGAAGGCCCGAAGGACGGCCATATCCGCAGTCGCAGCAGACGGCTCGAGCACAAAGTGGGCTAGGTGCTAGACCAATTTCGGTCACCCAGATAAGGGAGCGACTCCCCGAGAAGTGGAGGCAACGTATCGAACTGCCAAGACATACTGCCGAATGCCGCCCGTTGGCACTTTCTCTGCAAAGAACTGACTGCGCGAAGACGGCTTGCGATGGCGCGAACCCCTGGCGAAACTGGGAGGTATGTTATGCGAGAGGAGAGAAGCCCTTGTTTTCGCTGTAAACACCTGCATAAGAGCAAGTCGCGGTGCTCAGGGACATGCGTTCGACTGGACCGGTACAGGCAAGGTCTTCCGTACCTAGCCCTGTGGCGAGACGACGAGACATACTACTCCATTCCCGGTTCGGAGCGGACACCTAGCTATCGTGCCTGTTCTTAATAGAGGGACAAACCCCCGCTCTGACCTGTTCCGAGCGCCCCCCCAACGTCGCCCTTCCAAGTTGGGAAGGGAGTGCCTTTTTTTAATGTCACTTACATAGGAGTCTGGTATATCAGCAGAACTAATCTATTTCCCTTGCACTCACGTCTCCCTTCCTGTACCCTGGTTATGCTCACCCGCGTCCCGAGGACGCTTCGTACGTGATGGCCCAAGAACGAGTGTCCCTCGGTCGGACTCGGGCCCCCAGCCCAGTAGAATAGGGATGCTCTCATGTATCGCGTGTTCTGGTCCTGCCGCACCTGCCAACACATCTGGTCGACCGAGGGGAAGTCACTGTTCGACGTGATCGATAGAGTCGCGAAACATGGATGCCCGAGACAATGTGCTGGGTTGACTGGCCAGGTCATCTTGAGGGAGTATGAGACTGTCGGCACTCAGCCCCGTGCAGTGCCGCCTTGGTACTCGCTGGCTGAAGACCTTCCACTCTCGCCCGGTAAGACAGGTTAACCCGCCCCACACCTCTCACCTCAATCAAGACACGGAACGTGCCGCCTGGGCCAGAGACCAACCGCATTCGATCTCTCGGCCCGGAACCAAGAGGACGCTGAGAAATCCCTTACCTCGCCGCACGCACGAGACGCCGTAGCGCGGCCGCACGACGAATCGAGCTGAAACGGTCCGGCCTGGCGGCAGAAAGGTGGTGTCTTGACGGCGTTTGGCGTCGCGGCTATCTTCATGGTCTGGGATGTTTGCGCCTTAGGCAAAGGCTCGAGAGATTGTCAGCTGCTTCTTTTGTCGTTAAGCGGGAGCTTTCCGAGGCATGGCAGGGAGAGCACACTGCCGGTTTCACCCGGAGCGAGATGCCTCGATCTGGTGCGAGAAGTACGAGTACGGCTATTGCCGCTCGTGCCTGCAGCAGTCCACGTGCACCGACCCGGAACTGTACTGCAAGTTCCGGGATCGATGTCGGATCTGGTACGCCGCCCGAGAAGGAGGCAGGTGTCGCCGGCGACGGCAAGGGGATGCCCCAACTGAGGGCCAAACGGATCGATAGGCCCATTCTCTTCTTTGCATGATGACGCTGACGTTCTTTATCCCTGCGGCCCGTCGAGGGGAAAGGCTGTTTTCCAAAGGGAGAGAGTTCATCTGGACGAAGGCAGGTCTGCCTTCCACTCCCCACCCATGGTTGTTCGAGCAGAGATACAGTGGGGATTGGGCCGAAGCGACAGGAAGAAGCGCGGCTCCCGCGGGGTCGGCTGGGAGACCTTGACGGGTTGCGCCGAGGGCTTGCCTCGATTTTGTCGATTACTGGAAACAGCCCCGATGGGATCCGCTGAATAATTCCAGTTCTTCCCAGACGCGAGCCTCTTCGCCCGAAGGAGTCAGAGTAACCTGAAGATCAAGTGGAGAATCAAAGTCGAAGAACCGCGGTTCGTCGAAAAGGCCCGAGGCAAATTCGATGTAGCCGTCCTCATGGAGGCTGCTCAACAACACGTTCGTCATGAGTGTCTGGACGGCCCGTTCTAAGTGGCTCTCGGCCATAACAATCCCCTGGGAGTCATCCAGGGCCATGACCAGGTGCTCAAGGAGCTGACAGCCCCAGCGGGTGATATCCTCTAGGAGTGTCAATATGACCCACGGGGGCAATTCGGTTATCGTGCAGTGAGGATGCGCCAGCGCCCACGTGAGTACCTGCCGCTCTTTCCATGCCTTGTCCGAGTGCCCCATGGCGATTCCCTCTGTGCTCTGCCCCGTTCATGATTGGCGCTTGAACTCGCCCGGAACCTAGTGCACGCGAGATGCCAAGGAACTTTCCATCCCAAGGCTCCCTATTTTATGCAATCAATTCAGAATGATGTCAGTATAAACCGGTGCGACCCCATCTCTCACTTGTGTGAACGGCCGACCGGCCGCGGCGGCTATTGACGTATTTTGTCATCCCTCTTACACAGCTGTCGTCATGCTCACCTCTCGGGAACATCCGTGAGCAGGACGACGGCCCACAGGCTCTGTCGACAAGCCGCAGCAAGGCCTCAGGTTGAGAGGGGCACCCAGTATTTTCCCTGCCAGAGGTCGCGCCGCTCCAGGGCGTCGCGGACAGCCTGGAGGTTTTTCTGCTTCTCTAAAGCCCAGGCAGGTGCCACCAGTTCATGGGGATGGGGGTCTCCGGTAAGCCGATGGATGACAGCGGTGGGCGGAAGGAGGGTGAGAAATTCGCAGACCAGATCCACGTATTCTTCGCGGCTCAGGCAGCGGTAGGCCCCTGAGGAATAGAGGTCCGCAAGGGGCGTACCTCGGACTACATAGAGGAGGTGGAGCTTCACTGCCTGGATATCGAGGTTGGCCAGGGCGCGGGCGGTCTCGAGCATTGCGCTTCTCCCCTCGCCGGGAAGACCGAGAATCACGTGGACGCAGACCTCGAGGCGCCGTGCTCTGGTGCGTTGTACCGCATCCAGGAACGCGCCCACCCCGTGTCCGCGATTGATTGCGGTTAACGTCTGCTCGTGGATCGACTGGAGACCGTACTCCACCCACAGGTAGGTCTCCTGGGCTAATTGCTCTAAGAAGTCGAGGATCTCGTCGGGCACACAGTCGGGTCTGGTGCCAATGGCGAGGCCGACGACATCTTCTACCACGAGAGCCTCGCGGTAAAGACGGGCCAGGGTTCCCAGTGGCGCGTAGGTATTGGAAAAGGATTGGAAGTAGGCGATGAACTTTTTAGCGCTGTAGCGGCGGCGAAGGAGCTCCTTACCCCGCTCGAGCTGTTCAGTCACTGAATATTGGCGGGCCAACCCGGTTCCCGAACCCAGGGCGTTGCAGTAGATGCAGCCGCCCGTACCAAGTGTCCCGTTGCGGTTTGGGCAGGTGAGGCCCGCGTCGAGGCTGATCTTCTGGACTCGGCAGCCGAATCGCTCGCGGAGCACCGTGTTAAGATCGAGATACCGTCTGGTCAACATATTCCGTAGTATATATAATCTCCGCTGCGACAGCCAGGGGCTCACCGCGGCCCGCACCAGGTAATCGGGAATGTCCATGAGTGTATATCCGCAGAGCTATGACGTCATTGTCGTCGGCGCCGGCCACGCAGGATGCGAGGCAGCCCTCGCCTCAGCGCGCATGGGCTGCCGGACCCTGGTGTTCAGCATCTACCTCGACACGGTGGCTCATATGCCCTGTTCGCCCTCTGTAGGCGGATTGGGGAAGGGGCATCTGGTGCGGGAGGTGGACGCCCTCGGTGGCGAGATCGCTAAGGTCACGGACCAGACCGCCATCCAGTTTCGAACCCTCAACACTCGGAAGGGGCCGGCAGTTCAGGGGACTAGGACGCAAAACGACAAGGCGCGCTACCGCACCTGTATGAAGGCCGTCATCGAGCGTCAGGAGAACCTGGAGGTGAAGCAGTCCCTGGTGGAGGAACTCCTGATCGAGGGGGACCGTATTGCCGGGGTTCGTGACCACTTGGGTGTGGAGTTCCGGAGTTCCGCCGTGGTCCTCACCACCGGGACTTTCCTCCACGGCCTGATCCACATCGGCACTCGGCAGATACCGTCAGGCCGGGCCGGTGAGTTTCCTGCCAACGGCCTGGCGGAGAACCTCGCCGCGCTCGGGTTTCACCTGGGCCGGATGAAAACCGGGACCCCGGCGAGAATACGGCGACAGAGCATCGATTTCTCTCAGTTCGCGGAACAAAAGGGTGATGTAGAGCCTCGCCCCTTCTCCCTTTTCACCGAGAAGATCCCGCTGCCTCAGATCTCCTGCTTCATCGGCCGCACTGACACTCGGACCCATGAAATCGTCCGACGGCATATTCACCTCTCTCCCCTTTACAGCGGCGCCATAAAAGGTGTGTCCGCTCGGTATTGCCCGTCGCTGGAAGACAAGGTGGTGAAATTCCCTCAGAAGGAGCACCATCAGATCATCCTGGAGCCAGAGGGGCTGGATACGGAGGAGATTTACGCCAGCGGTACCGGCAACTCCTTGCCCTATGAGATCCAGCTCCAGTTGGTGCGATCGGTGCCTGGTTTGGAGGAGGCGGAGATCATGCGCTGCGCCTACGCCATCGAGTACGACTTCGTCTACCCGACCCAGCTGCTGCCGAGCCTCGAGAGTAAGAGGATCAAGGGGTTGTTCATGGCCGGGCAGATCAACGGCACTTCAGGTTACGAAGAAGCGGCGGCGCAGGGGATCTACGCAGGGATCAACGCGGCGCTCCAGGTGCAGAAACGATCGCCTTTTATCCTGGATCGCTCCGAAGCCTACATCGGTGTCATGGTGGACGATCTGGTGACCCGGGGAACTCGGGAACCCTACCGTATATTTACCTCGCGGGCCGAGTACCGCCTTCTGCTCCGGGAGGACAACGCCGACTTCCGTCTCATGGAAAAGGGCCACGAGTTAGGCCTCATCGGTGATTATGTGCTCAAGGAGATGCGGGAGCGAAAACGACAGCTCGCCGCTGAGTTGGACCGTCTCAGCAGGGCGCGGCTCAGGCCCACGGAGGAGGTAAACCGATACCTGTGCGGCAGGAGATCGGCTCCCCTCGGTGGCAGCGTCCCTCTGGTTCAGCTCCTGAAGAGGCCGGAGCTTGCTTATCAGGACCTTGAGGCCCTGGGGGAGGGAGCTTCCCATCTGCCGGTACCGGTGAAGCGGCAAGTGGAAATCCAGTGCAAGTATGAGGGGTACCTGCAGCGGCAGGAAGCGGAAGCACGGAAATTCAAGGACCTCGAGCGGATGAGAATTCCCGAGGGATTCGACTACCGACTCGTGCCAGGTCTCTCCCACGAGGTGAGGCAGCGTCTCACGGAGATACGGCCAACCTCTCTGGGACAGGCATCAAGGATGCCGGGAGTCACGCCGGCCGCCATCTCCATTCTCATGGTCTATCTCAGGCGCTATCGGGAGGGGAGTCTTCGCAGCGCCGGCGCTGCGTCGCCGCCGACGCCAAGAGGAAGGAACTTTTTCGCGACTCACGGGATAATCCAGACGGCGAGCCCCTCAGCCTGAGATAGCACCTTGCTTGTAACTCGTCCGATAACGAACTGCCGGACCCGGGAGAGGCCTCGTCGCCCGAGGACAATAGTGCCGTAATTATTCGCCCTGGCCTCCCTGAGGATATCCGCTGATCGGGAGGAGCTTTCGAGGGTATACTTGGTGTTGATCCGGGACGGAGCAATTCCCGCCTTTTCCAGCCGCCCGGCATACTCACTCAGCATGGACTCGATATCCCGAGTGATCTTCGTCAGCCACTTCTGTTCCCGCTTTTGGTCTCTGGGGATGAGATTTGTGGCGTAGGTAAGGCTGAACTGGCGTACCACGTGGTACAGGGTTATCGCTGCCGATGTATGCTTGGCGAAGGACGCAAGGTAGTGGACCGCCTTTTGCGAGTTCTTGGAGCCATCCACCGCAAGGAGCAGCTGGTTGGCTTCGATCTTTCCGCCTATCACCCAGACTGGTACTTCCCGAAGGGCGGAAACGATCTTGGTGCAGACGCTCCCGAGGAAGAATTCGCCCTCTACCTTGCTGAGGCCTCTTCTGCCAATGACCACCGCATCGTAGCCACGTTTGGCCTCGGCCACGATATCCCTGGCAATCCCCACTTCCTGCTCTTGGAGGATCACCCCCACCTGGTTCTCCGCAACATTCGCCGCTACCAGAATGCTTCGGGCGCGATCCAGTAATGCCTGGCCCACTCCTCTCATATCCCGCTTCCACTGAGCGTACTTCCCCTTAAAGGTTTGACGGAAGTAGACCTGAGCCTCGAGGTCCATGAATACCTCGGGCGCGGCGGGGACCACGTAAAGGAGATTGACTTTGAGGGTGGACGGCGCGCAATGCCTGGCCACATATTCCACGGCGTGAAGGGCGTGCTGGGAGCCGTCCACGGCGACCAGTATTCTCTCGGGTTTAACTGTGTTTCCTTGTCTTTTCGGGGTTCGCGGGGTTCTCGCCTCGGATGTCTCGCTGTCCTCGACCATGGCGAATCCTTACAGAAATGGAGAGAAGCAACCAACCCATAGGCGGGGTCGGACTCATGGTAAGAGTACCAGAAGTTTAGCATATGGCTTAGTGTCTCAGTTATGCAATGGGGGGTTTCCCGAAAAGAGGGTGGGAAATTCCCCCGTTTCCGAAAGATTGCGACACTTGGTAACGCCAGCCGGCCGGCGAGCGCGCCTTCGCGAGAAGCAACGAGACATTGTGAGGGAGGTCCTGCGGCATGACCGGCTTTTCCATAAAGATTTCCGCAGCAAGCCAGCCCACGTCTTGATCGATTGTCCACTTGTACCCCTTTTCGCTATCAGGTCGAGCAGAGATGATCATGATGGGAATTCGACCCAGGCCCTCCCGTTGCTTCAGGGAAGTTGCGAAAGAGATGCCCTCGTCCATGGCTGCCATCATAACGTCGAGGATCAGGAGGTCAGGCCGTTGGCGCACCAGTTTCTCCAGCCCGTCGGCGGTGTTCTTCGCCGTGTCAACCGCACAGCCGTACTCCGTGAGAATCGCCGAGCAGATCTCGAGGAAGCTCGGATCATCGTCGATCATGAGAATTCTCTTCTGACTCATGAGACTAAGCTCCTTCCCTCCGCACCGTCCCTTAGCTCGCATCATGCACCAGACGCCGTCGCGACATCGTCAGGGTGGTCATGCCATCGGGCAAGCATGCCGCGCTACCGCAGGACTCGAACTCGCGAGGTTTGAGACCCAAGGCTCGAGGCCCGAGGTCATCCCAACGAGCGCTCGGATTCGCGATCGCAGCAGGTGGTTGGTTAATGATGCGGGCTGGCCTTTGTCGAGCTTGGTGTCTCGCTTAGCCGGCGCCTCCTTCCCATGCCGGTGGAAGGCTATGGAGGCGGCTGCACAGAGCATTACGCGATCCTGTCAGGTAGGGAGGGTAGTGACGTCGGGCTCCCCCATGGCCGCGGCCGGCACCGCGCGCTACGGGAGGTGACCAAGACGGAGCCGCGAGCAAGCCGGGACAAGAAGGAGAGCCGGGAGACGAAAGGTACGCAGGGATAGAGTTACACTTTGTGGTCACCAGCCCTAGACGTGTGGGACCCCGGTAAGGGCGCTCTCGTCGAGGGCGCCCGCCTGCTATTCTACTTTGTCGCGGGTATGGTACAGGACTTTGAATCTCTTCTCGAGCCCAGCGAGAAGACCGCTTTCATCCTTTACACCCTTGAAGCGAATGTAGACGTGCCGGTAACCCTCGGGAGCGTGCTCGTAGTGAGTAATGATGCTGAAGATGCGCCCCTCGTGGCTCCTGATTACGTCCGTCACCTCTCTGATGGAACCGGGCTCGTCGGGTAGCTCGACACCCACCTGGACCGCGGCCTGGTAGATTCCGGAAATGGAAACGAGGGCCCGGAACAGGTCGCCTTTGGTGATGATACCCTCCAGATCCCCTTCGTTATTCACCACGGGCAGAGCCGAGATGTCATGCTTCAGCATAACGGCGGCGGCGCTCTCGATGGTGTCGTCCGTGTGGGTGGTGAAGAGTTTCTTAGTCATGATTTCCTTGATCTTAAGCTGGTCGAGGAGGTAGTAAAGCTCGTGGATATCCAGTGTACTCGCCTTCGATGGGTGCGCCTCCTTCAGGTCTCGGTCAGAGACGATGCCGGCAAGACGACCCTTTCTCATGACCGGGAGATGTTGAATCCCGTGCTGTTTCATAAGGCGGGATGCCTTCATCATGGAGACGTCCTCATCGATCGTAATGACGTTACTGCTCATCCAGTACTTGACCAGCATGACATACCTCCTCTCGCTACAAATCTACGAATCGCTAAATTTATCCGGAATAGCGGGAACGGACAAGACATTTTGGATCAAGCACTTCGCCCTCGAAAACAGAGGGCGCTATCGCCCACCGGGTGCCGAACACCCGTAATGTGGTGCTCTCCGATCCAAGCAACTGTTTATCACAGTCCGGCCAAGATTCAACAAAAAAACGCGGGACCCCCAGTCACCTTTCAACTGCGGGCCTACGGAGGAGGAATTGACGGTGATGTCAGTGGCAGACTACGGCGACGGACGCCAAGCGCTTGATCCACTCATCGGGCTGAAGCCCTTCCGAGAGATAGAGGTCTGCGCCCATGGCGGCCGTGTGTCGTGTATAATAGGCGTCGGGTTCTGGACCGGTGAGGACGACTTTTACCTCCGGGATCTCCTGACGCAGGTCCCGGATAAGGCCTCGAAAGTCTTCATCGAGGAGATAAATGTCCAGCAAGACAAGCTGGGGCTTGCAACGGGAAGCCTTTTCGCGAAGGTCGGCGAGATCACAGGCGAGGGTAACGTCGGTGATCCCGGCTTCGGCAAGGAAATCGGCGAGCTGACTGCGGAGTACGCTGCTCTTCTGGACGAGCACCGTCCGGACTGGCTCCATGAACATTCCTCCCCACGTAGGGTTAGTAATAAAGCAGCCCATGGGCGGCGTCTATGGGGGAAAACCCGTATTTGGCGGAGGAATTGCTCCCGTTTCGCACCCGACGGCGGTGGGCGACGGGCAGCGTCGTCCAGACTCGTGGCGACCTGAAGGGGTGGGCAAGAGAGGTTGGCGGGCATTCGCCGTGGATCGATGGGGTCGGAATCGGAGTAAAGCCGGCGGAGCGGAGCCTCGCTCGCATTATGCACGAATCACCTGCGGCGACGGCGAAGATGGCCGCACGTCAGGGCGTTCTCGGGTCACCAGCTTGGCTGGCATGCATACCTGCGGTCCGAGTCCCTGCAGTTTTCCGGTAGCGCGGCCATCTTCATGTTCTCGCTGCGGTCTCTCGCACAATGCCGGCTAGTCCTCCCACAGCTCCGGGTCGATGATTCCTATCTTGATAGCATACTTGACGAGGTCGAGGAGGTTATTCATCCCGAGCTTCTTAGTGACATTGTACCGGTGTTTCTCCACGGTCTTCGGACTGACGCAGAGGACGTCGGCGATCTGATTCGTAGTATTTCCCTCCACCATAAGGCGAAAGACCTGCTGCTCCCTTTCGGAGAGGAGGTTGTAGCCCCGTACGGTGGGTTTCTCTTTCCGGGTTTTCAGGTAAGTACTGATCACCTCGGCGCTGATCTTGGAACTAAGGAAGTACTCCCCGCGCCGCGCCGCTCTGATCGCCTCCAGAATATCCGAGCTGGGCGAGGCCTTAATGACATAGCCCAGGGCCCCGGAGGCCAGGACCTGGTGGACAAAGGCCTCTCGTTTATGCATGGAAAGGACTACCACCTGAGCTTGCGGCACCGCCTCCTTGATAAGGTGGACCGCTTCCAAACCACTCAGGTTGGGCATGGCGATGTCGATGAGGATGACATCCGGTCTGAGATCCCTCGCTAGATCCAGCGCCTCCCGACCATCACCGGCCTCGCCCACCACTTCCAGGTCAGGCTGCTCATTGAGTAACTGCCTGACTCCTTCTCTCACGACGGCGTGATCATCAGCTATCAACACCCTTGTCTTTGCCATCTCTCTTCATCCCTCCCACAGGCACCTCAGCCCGAATGAGCGTGCCCCTCCCCGGTTTCGAGCGGACCTCCAGCCTGCCGCCCACCGAGGCGATCCGCTCGCGCATCCCGAGGATGCCGATCCCCTGGTGCTTCGCCCCGGAGGACACAACGTTCTCGTCTTGATCGAACCCGACACCGTCGTCTTTGATAGTGAGGATCAGGTCGGGATAACTGTGAGTGAGATGGACACTCACATTTCTGGCATTGGCGTGCTTCACCACGTTGTGGAGACCCTCTTGGATGATCCGATAGAGCACGGTCTCCACCTCGGCATCCACTCGTTGCTTAAGTCCGATCGCCTCGAATTCCACCTTGAGCCCGCCCATGCGGTTCCGAAAATCCTCGATGTACCACTCGAGGGTCGGCAGGAGGCCAAGGTGGTCGAGCATGGCCGGCCGAAGCTCGGAGATGATGTTCCTCGTTGTGTCACTCACCTGCTCGATCAACCGGATGAGTTCAGTACATCGCTTCTCTTGGCTGACTAGGTCGTGGGGCAGGGTCTGGTGCAGCATCTCCATACCGAAATGGAGCGCCGTAAGCGCCTGACCCAACTCGTCGTGGAGATCGCGGGCGAGTCTCTTGCTTGTCTCCTCGGCCACGCTGAGCAGGCGGCGGCTGAGGAGGATGTTCTGCTCCTCAGCCCGCTTGCGCACGCTGATATCCTGCATAATCTCAATAGCGGCAATGGTTTTTCCGCGTTCATCGACGATGGGAGATATGGTAAAGAGGAGGTGGCGGTCCTTGCCGGCGAGGTTCTCGAAGTGGAGTTCCATCTCCCAGGCTCCCTCAACCCGGCGCGAGGGCTTCATGCCCTCCTTGCGATAGGCGTGGAGCATCTTGTCGGCCTCACCGTCGATGATGTAGTCGGCTGCCACCCTGCACTCGTGGTCGTAGAAGGCTTTCCACTGATTGCGCGTCCCCACCATCTCGCGGGCGGAGATGCCGGTTATCTCCTCGCACAAACGGTTCCAGTAGATGACGGTGTGCGTCTCGTCGATAATAAAGATCCCTATCGGAGACCCTGCCAGGATCGTCTCGATGGCCTTCTTTTCCCTCAAGACCTTGCGAAGCTTAACAGCATCGCTGATATCCCGGTGAACCTCAAGAAAGTATGAGGCCTGGTTCCGCTCGTCCCCAATGGGAGTGACAGCCGTTTCCGCGGGGAAAGTCTCGCCTCCCTTCCGTTTCAGCGTCGTGCCGATAAGCCCCGTCCGGCCCTGTCGATAAAAGGTCTCCCGGAACTCCTCGAAGGCTGCCTTGCTCGGAAAGAGGACTCTCGAAGTTTGTCCGCGGATCTCGTCTTTGGTGTAACCGAAAATCTTCTGCAGCGCCTTCTCGTTGATATCAATGATTCGGCGCTGGCTGTCCGTGACGATCATGACATCCTGATTGGTGTCGAAGATGGCCCGATATCTTGCCTCGGAGACTTGCAGGGCTTCCTCGGCCTGCTTGCGTTCGGTAATATCCTCGGCGTTCACCTGGACCGCATCAAGGTCGGCAAAGGAGCTGAAGGTGAAGCGAAAGTAGCGATCCCCAACCCTCTTCTCCTTTCCCCTGATGATCCTGTCGGTGCCGATCAATGGGCGTATCTCCCGTCCGAAGTCGAGCGGGAATACCTTGAGAATGTCATCCGTCGTGGTCCCGGCCTCCCGCAAAAACTGGATTGCTGCCGGATTGAGGTAAGAGATCCGACCGGAAGACTCGACCCGGATGATCGGGTTTGGGTTGGTCTCCGGAAACCTGGCGAGATCCTGGATGCGACCGGTCAGCTTCTGGATCTCCTGATGGTTCTGCCAGTCCTTTAACGCGTGATCCAGGCGGTGACCGATAAATTTCATCGCGTCCTTGCGAAGGTAATCAAGGGCGCCCAGGCGAATGCTTTCCACCGCCAGTTCCTCACTGCCCATGCCGGTGAGGACGATGAACGGCAGATCGAGTCCTCTCGTCTTGCAGTACTCAAGCGCATCCAGGGCAGTGAACTGTCCAAGGTTGTAGTCGGCGATGACAACATCCCACGCCCCCTCGCCGATCCGTTCGCGAAAGCGGTCGGGATCGGAGACCACCTCGGAAACGACTTCGTACCCACTCTTTTTCAGGTAGTGGAGACAGAGTTCAGCGTCATCCAGGTTGTCCTCGAGAAAGAGCACTCTGATCCGCTTCATCGGGATGCCCTCTCCCCGCCGAGGGAAGGCGGTTTATTGAGGAGGAGCCAGTAAAAGCCAAGGGTGCGAAGGGTCTCCATGAACCTCTTGAAGTCCACCGGCTTCACGATATAGCTATTTGCCCCGAGACGGTAACACTCGTCCACGTCCTTCGCCTCCTCCGAGGAGGTGAGGACGACCACGGGGATGCGGCTGAGTTCACGGTCAGCCTTTATATTCTCGAGGATCTCGAGGCCGGAGATTTTCGGCAGTTTGAGATCAAGGAGGATGAGACCTGGTCTGTAGTGCCCGTCCTTGCTCCGCTCCAAGTATCGCAGCGCCTCTTCCCCATCCATGGCGACCTTGATCTCGTTGGCGAAGTTATGGCGCCGGAATGAATGGAGGGTGAGATCGATGTCGTCCTGGTTGTCTTCAATCAAGAGAACGCTCAGCATGGGTCTACCTCTGCCGTCATCTGACGGTCGGCGATGTCTTGGGGAGACTGAAAAAGAACGTAGCTCCCTGCCCCGGAGCTGAGACAGCCCAGAGTCTCCCGCCGTGCTTCTCTACAACCCGTTTGACGATGGCAAGGCCAATCCCGCTCCCTTCGTAACTGGGGTGGAGTTTCTGAAAGACCTGAGTGAGTTTGTCGGCGTACTTCATGTCGAAGCCTATGCCGTTGTCCCTGACGTAATAGACCGTTTCCCCCTCTCTCTCTTCACAGCCGATCTCGATCCGGGGCTGAGGCCGAGGCCGGGTGTACTTCACGGCGTTGGAAATGAGGTTGGAGAAGAGATGAACGAAGGCCCCCCGGTCGCACGCGGCGTGACCAAGGGGGCGGACCGCCAGGTGGATTCCCTGGGTCTCGATCTGAGTCTTGTAGTCAACGAGCACCTCGCGTAGCAAAGCGTCCATGTCAGTAATCTGGCGCTTCAGCTCCACCCGGCTCACGCGAGAAAACTCGAGCAACCCGTCGATGAGTTCGCCCATCTTCCGGGCTCCGTCATCAACTCGGCGGAGCAACCCGGTCCCCGCCTCACCGAGCCTCTGGCCGTGCTCTTCCATGAGAATTGCCGAGAACCCCCCAACAGCCCGGAGGGGAGCCCTGAGGTCGTGACTCACCGAATAGGCGAAGGATTCAAGCTCAGTGTTCGCCTCCCGGAGCCTCTCTTCACGATCTTTGAGGTTGGCGCGCATCT
>Ga0335070_10001686_pt1 | contig 25618 bp, 20 predicted proteins | sample Lox_Sample_13_FD_206722 | JGI IMG/M metagenome (GOLD analysis project Ga0335070, IMG submission 206722) | Soil microbial communities from Loxahatchee National Wildlife Refuge, Florida, United States - Lox_Sample_1.3 | ecosystem: Environmental > Terrestrial > Soil > Wetlands | place: USA...
GCGCGAACTGCCGGGGGCTGCTACGCGGCCAATACCGCCGGCGCGGTCCTCGGCGCGCTCGCCGCGGGCTACTTTCTCCTCCCCGCCCTGGGCAATCGCGCGACGGGATGGATGGCCGCCTGCGTGAACCTCGGGGCCGCCGCGCTGCTCGTCACCGGTTCGGGCCTGAGCAAGGCGTCGGCGCCGGCGCAGGCGCCGGCGCCCTCCGCCGGGGACGAGCGCGCGAAAGCCGGAGCCTGGCTGGTTGGTGCCGCGATCGCGGTTTCCGGCGCCGCGACCATGGTCTTCGAGGTGACGTGGACGCGCGCGCTCGCGCTCGTCATCGGCAGCTCGACCTATGCCTTCACGGCCGTGCTCGTCGCGATCCTGATCGGGCTGGCGGCCGGGAGCGGTGCCTACGTCTGGCTCCGGGGCGGCCGCCCGGCGAGCCTCGCCACGCTGGCCACGGTGCAGGCCGCGGTCGGCGTCGCCGCCGCCATCGTCCTTCTGGGCATCGACCGCCTGCCCGATCTGCTCCTGCTGGGGCTCCGCTGGTCCCAGGCTCCTGGCTGGATCGTGCTGCTGCAGCTCCTGCTCAGCGTGGGAGCGCTCCTGCTGGCGACGCTGGCGATCGGCGCCATGTTTCCGTGCGCGATCGCGGCCGCGACCACCGGGGCGGCGGGCATCGGCCGGCATTTCGGCCGTCTCTACGCCGTCAACACGGTCGGCGCCGTCGCGGGCGTCATCGTGGGCGGGCTGGTGCTCGTGCCCGCGTGGGGCATCCACGGATCGATCAGGGCCGCGATCGTCGTCTGCCTGATCATGGCCGCCGCGCTCTGGCTCGCCGCGCGGGGGCCGGGCCGGAGGTGGGCGCCGTCGGCTGCAGCGCTCGTCGTCGCGGTCGTGGTCTCGCTGCTGCCCCCGTGGGATGCGCGCATCATGTCGGCCGCGCCGGGCGTCTACGCCAAGATCTTCCTGAGCGACGAGCAGCGGCGGAGCGTTCGCGAGCTGGTCAGGGGGGAGTCGCTCCTCTTCTACCGGGACGGCAAGAGCGGCAGCGTCGCCGTCACCCGGAGTGCCGGGCTCACGCTTCTGCGCGTCAACGGCAAGATCGACGCCGGGACCGGCCCCGACATGCCCACCCAGGTGCTGTCCGCGCATCTGCCGCTGCTCGTGCATCCCGCGCCGCGCGACGTGTTCGTCCTCGGGCTGGGCAGCGGCGTGACGGCGGCCGCCGCGCTCGCGCATCCTATCGAGCATCTCCACGTGGTCGAGCTCGAGCCGGCCATCATCGAGGCGTCCCGCTTCTTTGCCGACGTGCAGGGACACCGCCTGGGTGATCCGCGACTGTCCCTCATGGTCGGCGACGGGCGGAGCTTTCTCCGCGGCACGACGGCGCGCTACGACGTCATCGTCTCGGAGCCCTCGAATCCGTGGGTCCGGGGCATGGCCGGCCTCTTCTCCGCGGAGTTCTTCACGCTCGTCCGTGATCGCCTGCGGCCCGGCGGCGTCGTGCTCCAGTGGCTGCAGGCCTACAACCTGGCTCCCGACGACATGCGGATGATCGTGGCCACGTTCCGCTCCGTGTTTCCCGACGTGAGCCTGTGGCAGTCCGCCCCCGGCGATCTGCTCCTGCTCGGGCGTGTGGAGGCGTCCCCGCTCGCGCTTGGGAAGATCCGGGCGCGCTGGGAGGCGCTGCCGGCCCTGCGCGAGGACTTCAACCGTCTTCCCGTGGGCAGCTGGGCCGGTCTCTTCGGGTTCTTCCTTCTGGGCCCGGCCGACATCTCGCGCCTCACCGACGGGGCGGCGCTCAACACGGACGACCGCCTGCCGCTCGAGTGGAGCGCGCCGCGCTCGCTCTACGTGGAAACGATGCCGGCCAATGTCGCGCTCCTCAACGCGGCACGACGGGAGCCGCTGCCGGCCCTCGCGCCGGGCAGCGACCGCGAGCTCGACCGGGGCGACGCGCGATACTGGATGGGCATGGCGTGCCTGCGGCGGCTCGCCGCGGCTGACGCTCTGGCGAACTTCGAGAAGGCCATGGCCCTCGACCCCGGCAGCGTGCCGCCGGCCGTCGGCGCGAGCACGGCAGCGCTCCTCCTGGGCCGGCACGCCGACGGACTCGTCTACGCGGAGCGCGCCCTGGCGCGCGACCCTGCCGAGCCGCGGGCGCTCTTCTTCGCGGGCGTGGCCTCGTGGTGGCTCGGTCGTACGCGCGACGCCGAGCGATACCTCGAGCGCGCCTCCGCTCTCGAGCCGCAGAACGGCGAGTTCCGGGCCGTCCTGCTGCGCCTTCGGAGCGGTACACTGTCGAGATAGCCGTCAATCCGGTTCGGGAGGTGGCCGTGTCCGATTCCATGGTTCGTGAGCTCCAGCTGCCTGAAGAGGACGTCTACGCCGAGTTCGTCAAGCGGAACTGGTGCGACGGGCTGCCGATCGTACCGCCCACCCCCGAGCGCGTGCAGGCCATGATCAGGGCCGCAGGAGAGGATCCCCGCCGCGTGCTGGGCGTCATGCCGCCGCTCTGGCGCGAGGCCTCCATCGAGAAGCTGGCCGTCAACGCGGTCATGGCGGGCTGCGATCCCTCCTACTTCCCGGTGATCGTCGCGGCGGTCAAGGCGCTCCTCGAGCCCGCGTTCAACCTCTACGGCGTGCAGGCCACCACGCATCCCGTGGCGCCGCTCGCCATCGTCAGCGGACCGGTGGCGGCGGCCGTCGGCATGCACGCTGGCTCCGGGCTCTTCGGGCCGGGCTTTCGCGCGAATGCCACGATCGGCCGCGCCATCCGGCTCATCCTCCTGAACGTGGGCGGCGCGTGGCCCGGCCGCCACGACATGGCCACGCAGGGAAGCCCCGCCAAGTTCTCCTACGCCATCGCCGAGCGGGACGACGTCGTCGCCTCCTGGCCGTCGCTGCGCGAGCGCCTGGGCTTCGCGCGGGAGCAGAGCATCGTCACCATGTTCGGCGGCGAGGGGCCGCACAACGTCAACGACCACGTCTCGACGACGGCGGCGGGCATTCTCAACAACGTCGCGGATGTCGCCGCCACGCTCGGCTCGAATGTGGGCTGGTACATGTCGCAGAGCCAGCTTTTGGTGGTGCTCGGGCCCGAGCACGCGCTGACGATCGCCGAGGACGGCCTCTCGCCCGCCGACGTGCAGCGGTTCGTGTTCGAGCACGCGCGCATCCCGCTCGGGCGGCTCAAGCTGGGCGGCATGTGGGGCATGCACGACTGGCCGCTGTGGATGCAGAAGGTCACCGACGAGCAGGCGCTCCTGCCCATGGTGCCGTCGGCCGACGACATCTACGTGATGGTGGCGGGCGGCTCGGGCAAGCACTCCTGCGTGGTGCCGAACTGCACGTTCAGCCGCGCCGTGAGCCGGGCCATCGAGACCGCGGGGTAGCTTCGAGCATCCCAAGGGGATAGAGGAGAGCTCCCCTGCGCGAGAAGCATCTGTGGTGGGCGCTGCTGGTCCTGGCCCTCGTGATCGGAGGCTGGACGACCGTCGACGCCTATCGACTCATCGGCCAGCCCTATCCGGGCTTCTCCGTCATGCGGAATCTCCTGGTGGGTCTGGGCGTGGAGCGCGGCGGTCTCGAGCCCTTCGACATCCTCCGTGCCATGGATGGCCGGATGCTCGCGTCGGGCGCGGAGATCCGGGCAGAAGTCCGCCGACACCCTCCAGGGACGAGGTTCCAGTACCTCGTCAACCGCCGCGGCCATCTCGTCGAGGCGGAGATCCGCAGCAAGGAGGAGCCCGAGGGCGACTTCGACCGGTTCCTCCTCGAGGGATTGCTCCCGGGGCTCTTGTTCCTCGGGCTGGGGGCCGCCGTCCTCACCATGAAACCGGGGGCCCCCGGGGCGCGGGTGTTCCTGCTCTACTGCCTCAACTGGTTCGCGGTCGCCACGCTCTATCACGACGCGGTCAGCCTCTACCGCTTCGACGGGATCTTCCTCGCCGCCTGGGCCTTCTCGCCGGCGCTCTACCTCCATCTGGCGCAGAGCGTCCCGGAGCGGCGGCCATGGGCCGCGCGCCATCCTCGCGCCATCTGGCTGGCCTATGGCGTTTCCGGGCTCCTCGCCGTGCTGCTCCAGATGCGGATACCCCAGCACCCGCCCAGCGACCTGCTGATCATTCCCATCGCGAGCGCCGTGTACTGGGTGGGGGCCCTCGTGGTGCTCATCGTGTCGCTCTCGATCACGGCCGTGCGCGGGACGAGCGCGCTCGCGCGCCAGCGGGCGCGGGTGCTGCTCGTGGGCTTCGCGGTGGGGCAGCTGGCTCCCGTCTTCGGCACCATGCTCGAAGCCGTGACGGGGATGGCCGTGCCGTACCTCGACTCCCTGTGGAAGCTCAACCTGCTCTTCCCGGTGGCCGTGGCCTACGCCATGGTGCGCTACGAGCTGTTCGACATGCGCGCCGTGGTGCGGGTCGGCACCGTCTACGCGCTCGTGACCGGCATCGTCATCCTCGCGTACGCGGGCGCGATCACCGCGCTCAACGTGGTGTTCACGCGGCTCGGCATGGGCACGAGCCCGCTGGCCACGGCGGCGGTGCTGGCGCTCGCGGTCGTGCTGTTCCTGAATCCGCTCTACACGCGCGCCCAGCGCCTGGTCGACCGGCTGTTCTTCCGCCAGCAGCTCGACGTGCAGCGCTCCATCGAGCGGCTATCCGGCACCATGACCACGGTGCGGGACTTCGACCGGATCGCCGGGCTCATCGGGCGCACCGTCGACGAGTCCTTCCATCCGTCCCGCTTGACCCTGGCCGTGCTGGAGGAAGCGCAGGCGCGCTATCGCGTGGTCGTGGGCAGCGCGGGTCCGATGGGCGCGAGCGGTCTCATCGCCGCCGGCTCCTCGCTCCCGAGACACCTCGCGCGGTGGCGGCAGCCCATCACGCGGGTCCAGCACGAGGCCGATCCGGATCTGGCATCGTGCCGCGAAGGCTGCCTCGCCCAGATGCGCGCGCTCGGCGCCGAGCTGGTGGTCCCGCTCTCCTTCGAGGAGCGCGTCACCGGCCTCCTCGCTCTCGGCGAGAAGCGCTCGGGAGCCGCCTACACCACCGAGGACCTGCGGCTCCTGCGCGTCGTCGTCAACCAGAGCGCGGTGGCCCTCGAGAATGCCCGCGCGTACTCCGCCCTCGAGGACGCCAACCGCAAGCTCGCCGACACCCTCCGCCGCGTCGAGATCCTGGAGGCGATCCGGACCAGCCTCTCGAAGTTCGTGCCGCGGCGGGTCCAGGAGCTCATCGAGGAGGCGCCGGAAGCGCCCGAGCTCGCCAAGCGTGAGATGGACGTGTCCGTGCTCTTCGTCGACGTGGCCGGCTACACGAGCCTGTCCGAGCGCCACGATCCCGACCGCGTCAACGTCATGATCGAGCGGTACTTCGGCGCGTTCCTCGACGAGATCCTGCGCAACGGCGGCGACGTCAACGAGACCGCGGGCGACGGGCTCATGGTGATCTTCCAGGACGAAGACACGGACCGCCACGCCCGCAACGCCGTCGAGACGGCGCTCGGCATTCTCCGCCGCGCCGACGAGATCAACGAGACCGGGGTCGACGAGCCGATTCGCCTTCACGTCGGGGTCAACTCGGGACTGGCCGCCGTCGGGGCCACGAAGATCGAGGGCAGCGCCGCCACCCGCTGGACCTACACGGCATCCGGACCGGTGACGAACATCGCGGCCCGCCTGGCGTCGCTGGGAGCGGGGGACAGCGCCTTCATCGGCGCGGAGACGGCGCGCCGCATCCTGGGATGGTTCGACCTCGAGGACCTGGGCGACCGGGAGCTCAGGAACGTGGAAGAGCCGGTGCGCGTGTTCCGGCTCGCCGCGTCGGCGCCGTCACTGGCGGCCTGAGCCGGCCCCGACCAGGAGTACCAGGCCGCTCAGCAGGAGCGTGGCCCCGATCAGGCCGACCGCGCCGAGCCGCTCGCCGAATACGAGCACGCCGAGCGCGGCCGCGGTGAGCGGCTCCAGCAAGGTCGCGATGCCGGCCGCGGTCGCGGGCACGCGGCGCAGCCCCGCCCCGAAGACGACGTAGGCGGCCGCCGTCGGCACCACGCCCAGGTACACGAGCAGGGGCCACCCCGCGGTCAGCTGGGTCAACGCATCCGGCTCCACGGCGAGCGCCGGCGTGAGCAGGAGCGCGGCCAGCGTGAACGTGATCGCGGCCAGCGGCAGCGGCGCGGCGCGCTGGAGGAGCCCCTTGGCGGTCACCGCGTACACCGCGTAAGATAGCCCCGCTCCGACAGCCGCGACGGCGCCTGCCGTGAAGTCCTGCGGTCGCGCGGCGGTGGCGGGCGGTCCCGCGAGGACCATGGCGGTGCCGCAGACGGCCAGCACCAGTGCGATCAATGTGAGGCGCGTCGGCCGTTCCTTGAGGGCGAGCGTGGCGCCCGCCGTGATCATGATGGGCGCCGAGCAGATGGCGAGCAGGGCCGTCAGCGCCACGCCGGTGCGCGGGACGGCCCAGAAGTAGCAGAGCTGGTATGCCGCCATGGCGACGCCAAGCATGGCGGTCTTCGCTCCGTCGAGCGCGGAGCGTGGATGCATGCGACGCTCGCCGCCCGCCCGAGCCGAGCCGGAGCGGGCGAGCCAGGTCGCGAGCAGGAGGCAGGGGGCCGCGCCGGCCATGCGCGCCCAGCCGACGAGCAGGGGACTCGAGGTGCCGTCTCTCCCGAGGAGCGTCATGACGCTCCCCGTGGTCCCCCAGGACACCGCGGCCACGGAAACGAGGGCGAGCCCGAGGAGCATCGCTCCGGTAGTATACGGGAGCGCATGGGAGGAGACGCCGTGGAGACAATCGGCTTCATCGGATTGGGCAATATGGGTGCGCCAATGGCCGGGCGGTTGCTGGACGCGGGCCATCCGCTGATCGTGCACGACGCGCGCCCGGGCGCCGCCGCGCCGTTCGTGGCACGGGGGGCGCGCCGGGCCGACACGCCGGCGGCCGTCGCCTCGGAGGCGCGGACCATCATCACGATCGTGCCGTCGTCGCGCGAGGTGCGGGTGGTCTTCGAGGGCCCGCAGGGCCTCCTGTCCACGCTGGCGCCGGGCACGCTCTGCATGGAGATGACCACGGCGGACCCCTCGGCGACCCGCGAGCTCGCGCCGAAGGTGGAGGCGCGGGGTGCGCACCTGATCGACGCGCCGGTGTCCGGGGGCGTGCGCGGCGCCACCGAGGGCACGCTCGCCATCATGGTCGGCGGCCCCGAGGCGCTGCTCGAGCGCGGGCGTCCGGTGCTGGAGCGCATGGGCCGGAACGTGTTCCATGCAGGGCCCATCGGCTCCGGCCATGCCATCAAGCTGGTCAACAACGTGTGCTCGGGCGGCATTCTCGCGCTGACCATCGAGGCGGTGGCCGTCGCGGCCAAGGCGGGCCTCGATCCCCAGCGGGCCGTGGAGATCATCCAAGCCTCCTCCGGCCGTTCGAACGCCAGCGACTACAAGTTTCCGAGGTTCATCCTGAACGGCGCCTTCGATGCCGGTTTCGCCATCCGTCTCATGCTGAAGGACGTGGACGGCTACGCGCGCCTGGCGCAGGAAGGCGGCGTGCCCTCACTCATGGGCCGGGCCGTCACCGAGATCTACCGCATGGCGGTCGCGCGGGGCATGGGCGAGCTCGACCACACCGCCGTGGCCCGGCTCATCGAGGAATGGGCGGGCATCGAACTCCGATCCAAACCGGGAGAGTCAGCATGACGCGCATCGGCTTCATCGGCGTCGGCACCATGGGGCTGCCCATGGCCGCGAACCTGGCGAAGAAGGGCTTCGCCGTCACCGCATTCGATCTCAACGCCGCCGCGCTCGAGGCCGCCGCGGCCGCCGGCATGACGGCGGCCGCGACCGCCGCCGAGGCGGTGGTGGGCGCGGATATCGTCGTCACCATGCTGCCGTCGTCCCCGCACGTCGAGGCGGTCTACGGCGGCGACGGCGGGATCATCAGCTCCGCGCGCGCGGGCACGCTCTGCATCGACATGTCCACGGTCGACCCGGCCGCTACGAGACGCGTGGCCGCGGCGGCCGCCGCGCGCGGTATCCGGTTCCTGGACGCGCCGGTGTCGGGGGGGACGCCGCGGGCCATCGACGGCACCCTCGCCATCATGGTGGGCGGCTCCCCGGAGGACTTCCAGGCCGCGCGCCCCGCGCTCGAAGCGATGGGTGCGAACGTGATCCACGTGGGGCCGGTGGGAAGCGGCGAAGTCGCCAAGCTCTGCAACAACCTGATCGCCGGCGTGGCCGCCGTGGCCGTGAGCGAGGCGTTCCGCATCGCGGAAGGCTTCGGCGTCGATCCCAAGGTGGTGACCGAGGTCATCTCGAAGTCCTCGGGCAACACGTGGGTGATGGAGAACATGCATCCGGTGGCCGGGCTCGTGGCGCGGGCCGCCTCCACGAACGGCTACGCGCCCGGCTTCATGACGGATCTCATGTGCAAGGACATCGGGCTCGCCGTCGATGCCGCGCGCAACCTGCGCGTCCCGCTCTTCGTGGCGCCGGCCGCCCAGCAGGTCTATCGCCTGGCCTCGTCGCACGGGCTCGGGCGGAAGGACTTCACCAGCGTCTACACGTTCCTCGCTCCCTCGGCGGGCACGGCGCCCGTTTGATCGCATGAGCTGGCTCCGCCGCTGGCTGGCCCGTCTCGGCAAGGTCGGGATCGGCCTGATCGTCCTGGCCGGGCTGGTCATGGTGAGCTTCTTCGCCTCCCTCCCGGAGATCATTCGCCAGGTCGCGGTCCGTCAGGTGCCGAAGGCCATCGGACGGCCGATCAGCATCGAGGACATCGACCTCAACCTCTTCACGGGCCGCCTCGCCATCAAGAAGCTCCGGCTGGGCGAGCGGACGGGGCCGCAGGCCTTCGTCGAGTTCGAGCGGCTGGAGGCGCGCATCGCGCTGTTCGCCCTCGTGCGCCAGAACATCCGGGTGCGCGACTTCCGCCTCGTCGGTCCCGTTGTGCGCGTCGTGCGCGGCGCGGACGGGAAGCTCAACTTCGACGACCTGATGCCCGCCACCAAGGAGCGGCCGCTTGCCCGCGAGCCCACCAAGTGGACCTTCACGCTCGATCATGCCGCCATCGAGAGGGGCCAGGTCATTGTCGAGGATCGCGCCGTCACTCCCACCGCGGACTGGTCGATTCAGGACTTCGCCCTCGAGACCTCGGGCGTGTCGACCCGTCCCAACGCGCCGCCGGGGAAGCTCAAGGGCTCGCTGCGCCTGGGCGCGGCCGCCCTCGACATCAGGTGGGACAGCTTCCAGCAGGCGCCCGTGCGCGTGGCGGGTGCGGTGACGCTCACGGGCTTCAACCTGACCCGGGTGCGGCCCTACCTGCCGCCGAACCTCGCCGCCGCCTTCGCCTCGGGCACGCTCGGCATCGACCTCAAGGTGGCGTATACGCGCACCGAGGAGGGCCTCCAGAGCGCGCGGGCGAGCGGGGAGGCGGCAGTGGAAAAGGTCGCCCTCGTCAAGCCAGGGACGACGGACGCTCTGGTCGGGTTTGCGCGGCTCGGCGTGGGTCTCAAGCAGTTCGACCTCGAAGCCCGTGAGGTCGTGCTCAGCCTGGTGGAGTTGACAGGATTCGACGCCGGGCTCCGCCGGGACAAGAGCGGACAGATCGACCTCCTCGCCATCTTCCAGAAGCCCGATGGCGCTCAGGCGAAGGCCGACGGCACCGGATCGGCATCTCCGAAGGAGATGCCCCCTCCCGCGCCGGCGGAATCTGCGCCGCCCTCCGGTGCCGAGCCGCCTGCGAAGCCCTGGCAGGTCCGCGTCGAGCAGATCAAGATGGATGGGGCCAAGCTCGCGTTCACCGACGAGAGCGTGGCCCCGGCGGCGAAGTTCTCGGCCGTCCTTGGCGTCCAGGTGGGCGTCGAGTACGGGCCGACACCCGAGGGCAAGCAGACCGTGCGGGCGCAGGGCGACGTGACGGTGAGCACGATCGCGCTGGAGCGCCCGAGCACCAAGGAGACGATGGTGGCGGTGTCTCGCCTGGCGGTCGGCCTCAAGAGCTTCGATCTCGCGGCGCAGGAGGTGATCGTGAGCCGCGTGGAGCTGGCGGGCCTCGATGCGAAGGTCCGGCGGGACAAGACCGGGCAGCTGGATATCGTCGCCGTCGCGAAGGGAAAGGAAGAACCGGCCTCTCCCACGCCCAAGGTCGAGCCGGCCAGGCCGCCCACGGCGACCCGCGGCGCGCCCGCGCCTCAGCCCTGGAAGATCGCCGTAGAGCGCACGAAGATCACCGGCAAGGTGCAGTTCTCCGACGAGTCGGTCTCGCCCACCGTGCAGCTGCCGGTGAACAATCTCGACATCGGCTTCGACAACTTCACCTGGCCCGTGCGCGGTCCGGCGTCGCTGACGCTGTCGGCGGCGCTGCCCGGGAGCGGCACGCTCAAGGCGAAGGGACCGATCACCGTGCAGCCTTTCGATGCCCAGGTGAGCCTCACGATGCGCGATGCCGCCATCGAGCCCTACCAGTCCTACATGCCCGTCAACGCCCGCTTCAGCGGGCGCTTCAACGGCGACAGCAAGAACCGCGTCGCGCTCAAGGACGGCAAGATGATCCTGGCCTCCAAGGGCACGAGCTGGGCCGACAAGTTCGAGGCGCGGCTCCCCGGCGCCGAGAGCCCGATGATCGCCATCGAGCGGATGGACCTGGTGGACATCGATTTCGACTGGCCGACCAAGGCGACGGTCGCGAAGGCCGGGTTCCTGCGGCCCGCGGTCGAGATCGAACGCGGGGCGGACGGGGTCCTGAACGTCACGAAGTTCGTCAAGGCTCCCGAGGAGCCGCCGGCGGGTGCGAAGCCAGAGGAGCCCGCCAAGCCGGCCGCGCCGGCCAAACCCGACGAAAAGGCCAAGCCCGGCGAAAAGGCGGGGACGCCCGCGCCGGCCGCCGGCGATGGGACCGCGGCCGCCGGCGCCAAGCCTCCCAGCCTGCTCGAGACGATGAAGCTCGAGTTCTCAGAGATCCGCCTCGAGGACGGGACGGTGCGCTTCATCGACCGGACGACCGATCCCGCGTTCTCCGAGGACCTGTCCAAGATGAACCTGGTCGTCACGGGGCTCAGCAACCAGCCGGACAGCCGGGCCAAGCTGGTCTTCACGACCGTGATCGGGGGGGACGCCGGGCTCGACATTCGCGGCGACGTGGGCGCCATCGGCCAGCCGCTCTACATCGATCTGGCGGGCGAGATGCGCGACCTCCAGCTGCCGGCGGTCAATCCCTACTCGGACAAGGCCATCGCCTGGCTCATCCGCCAGGGCGACCTCAAGTACAAGTTCACCGTCAAGATCGATCACGACCAGCTCACGGCCACCAACGACGTGGTGGTCGGCAAGCTCAAGGTCGCCAAGTCCAAGGCCGCCAACGATACGGTCAAGGCGCGCCTGGGCCTGCCCCTGGGGCTCATCGTGGCGCTCATCAAGGATCTCGACGGCAACATCGTGCTCCACGTCCCGATCCAGGGCTCCCTCAAGGACCCGAAGTTCGATCTCTCCGACGTCATCTGGACCTCGATCAAGAACGTGCTCGTCAACGTCTTGACCTCGCCCTTCAAGCTGATCGGCAGCCTCTTCACGAAGGGGGAGAAGATCGAGGAGCCCAAGGTCGATCCGGTGACGTTCCCGCCCGGGAGCGCGGCGCTCACGCCGGCCATGGAGCAGCATCTCCTGCGCGTCGGCGACTTCATGCGCCGCACGCCGTATGTGACCCTGACCATGCATCCGGTGGTCACCCCGGCGGACGAGGAGGCGCTCAAGGCGGCCGAGCTGTCGAACCGGCTCCAGCAGTTCGCGAAGGAGCGCAGCCTCACCGATCCGCAGAAGGTGCTGAGCGCCTACTTCCAGGCCAAGCTGCCCGACGAGAAGCCGCCCAAGACGATCGACGAGCAGATGGCCCTGCTCCGCCAGCGCGAGCCCGCGCCCACGGCAAAGCTCGCGTCACTGCAGGCGGACCGGGTCGCCGTCACGAAAGAGCGGCTCGTCAAGAAGGAGGGCATCCAGGACAAGCGGCTCCTTGCCGGCGAGGCGGGCAAGCCCGCCGACGCCGCGGCCGAAGGCGGCGTGACCTTCTCGATCGGCGAAGGCGACGAGTAGCCGCTCGCTGGTCTGCTATAATCCCGCGCCATGAGAGTTCTTGCGCTCCACCCAGAGAAGTGCACCGGCTGCCTCCGGTGCGAGCTGGCCTGCTCCTACATGCAGACCGGCACGTATCAGCCGTCGAAGTCGGTCATTCGCGTCTCGCCGTTCGAGGGGTACACCTCGTACGCGCCCTACACGTGCACGCAGTGCGCGGAAGGGTGGTGCATGACGGCCTGCCCCGTGGGCGCCATTCGCATCAATGCCGCCGGCGCCAAGGACGTGGTCGACGACAAGTGCGTGGGCTGCAAGCTGTGCACGATCGCGTGCCCGTTCGGGACGATGTTCTACGACGCCGACACGACGAAGGCCTACAAGTGCAACCTGTGCGAGGGGCATCCCGCCTGCGCGGATGCCTGCCCCACCGAGGCCATCACGTTCGTCGAGGGCCAGACGGCCGACTGGATCGGAGACTTCGCCGCCGAGCGAACGACCCGCGTGCTCGCCCGGGAGAGCGCGTGATGCCCGCCCGCCATCTGATCATCGGAGGCGGGACGGCCGGGCTCAACGCCATTCGCACCATTCGGGAAGAAGACGGCGGTGCTTCCGAGATCACGCTGGTGTCGGCCGAGCGCCCCTATTCCCGGATGGTCCTGCCGTACTACCTGGGCGCCTCGATCGCCGAGTCTCACGTCTACACGGCGACCCCTGCCTCGCTCGCGGCCTGGAAGGTCAAGGCCATGCTGGGCCGCCGCGCCAAGTCTCTGGACACCGGGGCGCAGAAGCTCACGCTCGACGACGGCTCGACGGTCGAGTACGACGATTGCCTGATCGCGACGGGCTCGCGCGCCGCGCGGCCGCCGGTGGCCGGCGCGGACGGACCGGGCGTGCACTCTTTCTGGACGCTCGAGGAGGCGCGGGCCGTCATCGCCGCGGTCCAGCCGGGGACGCGCGTGGTCATGGTCGGCGCGGGCTTCATCTCCTTCACGATCCTCAACGCGATCCTGTCGCGCGGCGCCTCGCTGACCATCGTCGAGGTCGCGCCCCGCATCCTCCCGCGCATGGTGGACGAGGCGTGCGCCGGCATCGTGGCGAGCTGGCTCGTGAAGCACGGGGTGACGCTCCGGGTGGGCGCGACGCTGACCGGCATCGAGGAGTGGAAGGGGAAGCGGCGGCTCACGTTCAAGAAGGGCGATCCCATCCTGGCCGACGTGGTGATCATGGCCACGGGCATCCGGACGAACCTCGAGTGGCTTGAAGGCTCGGGCATCCAGGTGTCGTCGGAGCCGGGCGGCGGCATCCTCGTCGACGATCGCCTGCGCTCCAGCGTGAAGAACGTCTACGCGGCGGGCGACGTGGCGCGCGGTCCCAACCTCCTTACCGGCACGCTCGAGGTGCACGCCATCGAGCCGACGGCGCAGGAGCACGGGCGCGTCGTCGGGGCCAACATGGCGGGGCGCGACCTCGCCTACCGCGGCAGCCTCATCATGAACATCGTGGAGGTCTGCCACCTCGACGTGGCCTCCTTCGGACAGTGGGACAACCCCAAGGCCCAGGTCTTCACGGCAACGCGCACGCCTCGCTCGCAGTACAGGAAGCTCCTCTTCGAGGGCGGCCGCCTCACCGGCGCCATGATCTGCGGGCCCGCCGAGGACATCTGGAGCACGAACGACGTCGGCATGCTCAAAGGCCTGGTCTACTCCGGCGTGGATCTCTCCCGCTGGAAGGCGCACCTCGAGCGGAATCCCTTCGACATCAAGCCCGCGTACATCGCGAGCCACACGGCGGGCGCTCTCTTGCCCACGACGAATCTCGGGCGGGCGTCCCGGTCACCCCAGCTGCCCCACCAGGTGATGGTCCAATGAGCCCTACGGCAACGGCAGCACGACGTCCGGCCAAGAAGGCTGCGCCGGCACCGGCATCGGTCCCCGGCTACGCCGGCAAGCTCCTGCGGGTGAACCTCACCACGGGGAAGGTCTGGACGCAGCCGTGGGCCGAGCACATGCGCGATTACGTGGGCGGCATCGGGATCGGCGCCAAGATCCTCTACGAGGAAGTCGGCCCCAGGGTGCACTGGGATCATCCCGACAACCGGCTCATCCTTGCCACGGGCCCGCTGGCCGGGCTGCCGGTGTGGGGCACGGGAGGCCTCACCGTCGTCACGCGTGGTGCGCAGACGAACGGCGCGACGTCCACGCAGGCCAACGGGTTCTTCGGCGCCGCGCTGAAGTACTCGGGCTACGACGCCATCGTGATCCAGGGGCAGGCCAAGGCGCTCTCCTATCTCTATATCAACGACGACACAGTGGAGATCCGCTCCGCCGCGCACCTCAAGGGCAAGGACACCTGGGAGACGCAGGAGGCACTGGAGAAGGAGCACGGGCTGTCAGGGCACCGCCTGTCCGTGTACTCGATCGGGCCCGCGGGGGAGAATCTCGTCCGCTTCGCCGCCATCCAGGGCGACTACGGACACGTGGCCTCCAAGAACGGCTGCGGCGCCGTCATGGGCAAGAAGAAGCTCAAGGCCGTGTGCATCGTGCGCGGCACCAAGTCGCTCAGCCCTCACGATGCGCGCGGCCTCGTGCAGGCCGCCGACGACATCGCCCACGATCTCAAGACCGATCCGGCGAGCTCCACGCTCTACCGCTTCGGGACGCTGCCCGGCGTCAGCAACCTCTACAAGCTGGGCGTGCTGCCCATCAAGAACTACACGACGAACCTGACCACGGTGGACATGACCACGTGGGAGCCCGCCAAGCTGCGCGCGGGCTTTGATCATCGCGGGCATCAGTGCAACGCCTGCGGCATGCACCACTGCCACATCCAGGTGATCGGCAAGGGGCCCAAGGCCGGCGAGCTCGTGGACGAGCCGGAGTACGAGGGCTGGTCGGGGGCGGGCTGGCAGATCGGCCTCACCGACAAGGAAGCCATCACGTGGCTCAACACGCGCCTCGATCGGGCGTGCATCGACGTGAACGAGTTCGGCTGGGTGTGCGGCTGGGTGATGGAGTGCATGGAGAAGGGCTACCTCACCGAGAAGCAGGTGGGCTTCCGTCTCAAGTGGGGTGACGTGGACGGCGCCTGGAGGCTCATCCAGATGATCAGCCACCGCGAGGGCTTCGGCGACCTCCTGGCCGAGGGCGTGAAGCGCGCCTCCGAGAAGATCGGGGGCGAGGCGGCCAAGTGCGCCGTCTACACGATGAAAGGCGCCTCGCCGCGCGGCCACGATCACCGCGGGCGCTGGGAGGAGATGCTCGACACCTGCACGTCCTCCAACGGCACCATGGAGAGCGCCAACGCGACCCACCAGACCGAGATCGGCCTTCCCGGACGCATCAACCCCTACAACGGCGAAGAGGTCGCGCGCATGGTGGGCGGCATCCTCGGCCGCAAGCACTTCGAGGACTCGCTGGGCGGCTGCATCTTCACCTTCAGGACGCGCATCGAGTTCCTCGCCCGGGCGCTGTCCGCGGCCACGGGCTGGCACTACACCCTGGCCGATGCGCTGCGGCTCGGTCGCCGGACGGCGGCCATCCTGCGCGCCTTCAACCTGCGCTGCGGCATCGGGACCGATCTCGAGTACCCGTCGGCCCGCTACGGCTCGCAGCCGGTGGACGGTCCCGCGAAGGATCACCACATCATGGCGCAGTGGGAGCGCATGCGCGAGGTCTGGTACGAGACCGTGGGCTACGACATCAAGACGGGCAAGCCCACGCGCGAGACGCTCAAGAAGCTCGGGCTCGACTGGCTCGCGAAGGACCTGTGGCGCAAGTAGGCTCGCGCCCCGCGCTCAGCGTCACCGTCGAGGTGACGACATGGGTGACGCGGCACGTGGGCGGTGACGGGTCCGGGAGCAAGTTCTTCACGGAGGAGCTGGCGACGGGCGAGACGCTGCGGCAGGTGCTGCGGCGCTTCTCCGCCCGGCACCCGGAGCTGGACGCCGCGCTGTGGAGCCCCGATCACTCGCAGCTCGGGGAGCACCTCGAGGTGGTGATCAACGATGCCGTGCTGGGCGTGACCCACGACCTCGACACGCCGCTCGCGGGCGGCGAGCGCATTACCCTCCTCGGCCAGTTCATGGGCGGTTGATGGGGCGGTCGGTGCGCTGGCTGCTCCCGGCAGCCGCGCTGCTCCTCGTGGTGCTCGCGGGCTGGTATTACATGATGGGCACCCCGCAGTACTCGCTCTATCGGCTGGGCGTAGCCGTGCGCGGCCACGATGCGTCCGGCATCGAGCGCTTCGTCGATGTCGACCGCGTGGCCCAGGCGGCGAGCGAGTCGATGGCGGCCGAGTATCTCGAGCACGAGCCGCGGGCCGGCCAGGTGCTGGAAGCGCTCGGCCAGGGGAGCGCGCGGGCCACGGCGGCGCGGGCGCTCAAGCCGTTCGTGGCCCAGCGCGTGCGGGCCGAGATCGGGAAGATGGCGCAGGAGGGCGAGGGAGGTCGCGGGGTGCTCGCGCTGCCCGTCGGGCTGGTCGCGGGATTCTGGGGACTCAACGTGCAGCGGGAGCCGCCGGACGCCTGGATCACCTACCAGCAGCCGGGCCGCCCGCAGACGCGATTCCGCATGAGCCAGCAGCCGGATCGCTCGTGGAAGATCACCGAGCTCGACCGCGAGTGGATCCGGCGCCAGGTACGCCCGCCCACGTTCCGTTAGGGCTCGGAGGGGGCTACGCCCCCTTCCGAACCTCCCCCCAGGATTGCGCGGGCGAAGCCCGCGCTCGAACTCCCCCATCTACTTCTGGTCGAGCACGCCCAGGGCGATCCGCTCCGGTGAGAGCGGCAGCTCCGTGATCCTCACGCCGGTGGCGTCCTGGATCGCGTTGGCGAGCGCGGCCGGCGCCGGCACGATGGGCGGCTCGCCCACGCCGCGCGCGCCGAAGGGGCCGGCGGGCGACGGCACCTCCACGATGATCGTCTCGATGTTCGGCAGGTCTGCCGCCGTCAGCTTGCGGTAGTCGAGCAGGCTCGGGTTCATGAGCCGCCCGCTGGCCGGGTCGAACTGGAGGCCCTCCGTCAACGCCATGCCCAGGCTCTGCACGGAGCCGCCCTGCATCTGCCCCTCGACGGCGAGGGGATTGATGGCCTTCCCCACGTCCTGGATGACCACGAAGTCGCGCAGCGCCACCTCGCCCGTCTCCGTGTCGACCTCGACGCGCGCGATCTGGGCGCAGAATCCCGGCGCCTGCTTGGTGAAGGCGGGCCGGCTCACGCCGAGCACGGGCTGCACCTTGGACATGTAGAGATTGCCCTTCTTGCCGATCTGGGCGAGCGTGATCGACCGGTCGGGCACGCCGCGCACGACCACCTTGCCGTTCTCGATCTCGAGGTCGTGCACGGAGGCTTCCATCTCCGCCGCGGCGATCTCGAGGGTCTGGCGCCGCGCATCCTGGGCCGCCTCCAGCACCGCCGAGCCGACCGTGTACACCGTCTTGCTGCCGGCGCTGAGCCCGGTGACGGGGGCGGTGTCGGTGTCGCCGGTGGTGATGCGGATCTTGTCCACGTCGATGCCGTACGCGGAGGCCGCGATCTGCGCCAGCGCGATGTTGGTCCCCGCGATGTCGACCTGCCCCGTGAGCACGCTCACGGAGCCGTCGGGGTTGAGGCGCACCGTGGCGCCCGTGGGCTGCAGGCCTCCGAGCCAGCCCCCGATGGCCATGCCCACCCCGCGCCGCGTGGTGCCGTTCGCGCCCTTGCCCTTGACCCACTCCGCGCGGCTCTTCCACATGGGGTGCTCGGCCACGCGTCTCAACACCTCGGTGGCGCCGTTCGACTGCCAGGGCTGGTTGTTGACCATCGGATCGCCTTCCGAGATGAGGTGCCGCTGGCGGAAGGCGACGGGATCGAGGCCGAGCGCCCGGGCGATCTGCTCCATCTGCGACTCGATGGCGAAGATCGTCTGTGGCGCGGCCGGCGCGCGATAGGCGGCCACGCTCGGCTTGTGGGTCAGGACCTCGGACCCTCGGATGTCGAAGCTGGGCCACTTGTACATGCTGCCGAGGAACACGGCGCTCACGGCGAGCACGGTGCCGGAGAAGGAGCCGGAGTCGAGCACGGTGTCCGCCTCCAGCGCCATCAGCGTGCCGTCCCTCTTCACGCCGGTCTTCAGGCGGATGATGACCTGCGGCGCCGGCATGCCCGCCTCCAGCTCCTCGCGCCGGGTCATCACGTAGCGCACCGGGCGCTTGGTCATGCGGGCGAGCACGGCGGTGATGGGCTCGCAGAGCGCGCGGATCTTGCCGCCGAAGCCGCCGCCGCACTCGACGGGGATGACCTTGATGGTGTTCTCCGGGATCTCGAGCACGTCGGCGACCTCGGAGCGCGTGTTGAAGGACCCCTGCGTGCTCGCCCAGAGGGTGAGGAGCCCGTTCGCGTCCCACTCCGCGAGCACGGCGTGCGGCTCCAGATAGCCCTGGTGCACCATGGGCACCCGGTAGGTGTTCTCGATGACGAGATCCGACTCGGCGAAGCCCTTCGCCGTATCGCCGCGCTGGACGCGGGCCTGCTGCGAGACGTTGACGGCCTTGGCGGGGCCCGTGTCGGACTTCGCGAGGGCGACCGCGGAGTGCGCGAGGGCCTCGCTCGTGTCCGCCTCGGTGCCGGCCTCCGCGACGGGCGGCGCTCCCGGCTGCATGGAGGCGACGGGGTCGACCGCGGCGGGCAGCACCTGGTATTCCACCGTGATCAGGTCCAGCGCCTCCTCGGCGATGGCGAGCTCATCGGCCGCCACCGCGGCCACGGGCTGGCCCACGAAGACCACGCGATCGATGGCGAGCACGGCATGCGCCCGCGTGGGCGCTTTCTTCTTGAGCTGGGGAATGTCCTTGGCCGTGATCACCGCGCGCACGCCCGGCAGGGCGGCGGCGCGGGACGTATCGATGCGCACGATGCGGGCGTGGGCGTGCGGGCTCCGGAGCAGCTTGGCGTGGAGCAGGCCGCGCGGCTTGATGTCCGCCACGTACTGCACGCGTCCGGTGACCTTCTCGGGGCCGTCGGGCCGCGGAATCGACAACCCCACTCCCTTGACGTCGCGCGTGGTCTTCATCGTGGACATGTCAGGCGCTCCTGGGGGCGGCCGCCTGGGCGGCCTCGACGATGGCGGTGATCATCTTCGTGTAGCCCGTGCACCGGCACAGGTTGCCGGCGATCCCGTAGCGGATGTCCTCCTCGCTCGGCCGCGGATTCTCGGCGAGGAGGGCGGAGGCGGCCATGAGCACACCCGGAATGCAGAAGCCGCACTGGGGCACGCCGTGGCGGACGAACGCGTCCTGGAGCGGGTGGAGGACCCCGTTCGTGCCGAGCCCCTCGATGGTGGTCACGGAGCGCCCGCGCGCCTGCATGGCGAGCATGAGGCAGCTCGCCACCGGCTTGCCGTCGAGGTGAATGGTGCACGCGCCGCAGTCGCCCGTGCCGCAGCCTTCCTTCGGCCCCGTGAGGCTCAGCTCCTCCCGGAGTGCATCGAGAAGCGTCTCGTAGGGCTGGACGAGCACCTCGACCGCCTCGCCGTTGATCGTGGTTCTCAGGATCTGTTTCGCCACGTGCATCTCCTCCGGAAAGGTCAGGCGCCCGCGCGAGCGAGCGCCGTCGTGAGCGTGCGGCGGGTGAGGACGCGCACCAGGTGGCGCCGGAAGTCCGCGGAGCCACGCTGGTCGCTGATCGGCCTGGCGCCCTGCGCCGCCAGATCGGCGGCCTGCGCGATCAGCTGCGGGGTGAGAGCCTTGCCCTCGAGCGCCGACTCGGCGGCGGTCGCGCGCACCGGCGTCGGGGCGACGGCGGCCAGGGCGATCCGGACCTTCGAGCACACGCCGTTCGAGAGCGTGACCTGCGAGGCGACTCCGACCACGGCGATGTCGAGCTCGCGCCGCGGGGTGTGACGCATGTACGAGCCGCCGGTGTGCGGTCCCGGGGCAGGCGCCACGATCTCGACGAGGATCTCGTCGGCGCCCAGCACCGTCTTCCGAACCCCGGTGAAGAAATCCGACAAGGCCACGCGGCGCTCGCCCTTCGGCCCTGCGATCACGGCCACGGCTTCGAGCGCGAGCAGGGGGGGCGCCATGTCGGCGGAGGGCGCCGCGTTGCAGAGGTTGCCGCCCACGGTGGCGAGGTTCCGCACCTGCACCGAGCCGAGGAGCGCTGCCGCTTCCGAAACGCTCGCATAGCCGCTGCGGACGCGGGCGTCCTGCTCCACCTGTCGTGCGGGCACGGCGGCGCCGATTCGCAGGCCCTTCTGGTCGGCCTCGAGCGCTTTCACGCGCGCGACGCCCGAGAGATCGATAACCCGCTTGGGTGTCAGCACCCCGTTCTTCATCTGGGGCAGGAGATCGGTGCCGCCGGCGAGGAGTTTGACGTCGGGACTGCGGGTGCTCAGGAGGCGCAGGCAGTCCTCGAGGGTTTCCGGAAGATCGAGCTCGAATCGTCGCACGGTGGAACCTCCAGGATGAGCGGTCGAAGTCTAACACGACCGCCGGGCACGGTCGGACGCCGCCAGTATACTATGCTGTTATAAGCATAATTGTAGGCTTCGGCGCTCCCGCGACTCGCAACGCACGGGTTTTCCTGACTTTCGGGCTTGACGGGCCGCGCGAGCCTGTGTTACTTCACGCGGTGCGGGCTCGACGTCGTTCCCCATCTCCGTGCCCCCGTGAGGATGACCATGGCGCAAACCGTTGGAATGATTGGGCTCGGGATCATGGGTCGCCCCATGGCCAAGAACCTGGTCAAGGCCGGCTACTCCGTGGTGGTGCACAGCCGGAGCCAGGGGCCGGTCGACGAGCTCGTCGGCGCCGGGGCCAAGCGGGGCTCGACGCCGAGCGACGTTGCCGCGCAGGTCGACGTCCTCATCACGATGCTGCCGAACTCTCCCGAGGTGGAGCTGGTCGCGCTCGGCAAGGACGGCATCATCGAGGGCGCCCGCAAGGGGCTGCTCTACATCGACATGTCGACGATCTCGCCCCTGGTGTCCCAGAAGGTCGGCAAGGCGCTCGGCGCCAAGGGCGTGCGCATGCTGGACGCGCCGGTGTCGGGCGGCGAGAAGGGCGCGATCGATGCGGCGCTCAGCATCATGGTCGGGGGCGCGCCGGCCGATTTCGAGGCCGCCTCAGCGATCTTCCAGGTGCTCGGGAAGACCATCACGCACCTGGGCCCGCTCGGGGCGGGTGGCTTCACCAAGCTCGCGAATCAGATCATCGTGGCCGTCAATCTCACCGCGCTCGGCGAAGCGCTCACGCTCGCGAAGAAGGCCGGCCTCGACCGTGCGCTCACGCTGAAGGCGCTCGGCGGCGGCCTGGCCGGCTCCAAGTGCCTCGAGCAGAAGACCGGCAACTACGTGGCCGAAACCTACAACCCCGGGTTCAAGATCGATCTGCATTTCAAGGATCTGGGTCTCATCATGGAGTCGGGACGGGCGCTCGGCGTGCCGTTGCCGTGCACGGCCATCGTCCAGGAGCTCTTCAACGCGATGCGGGTCAAGGGCAAGGGGGGGCTCGATCACTCGGGCGTCATCACCCTGCTCGAGGAGCTGGCGGGGCTCCCCCATCAGTCATGAGGGCGACCGTGGATCGGCCCGGTCTCGACAGCCAGGGACGCACGCCGCTCATCAAGATCCGCCGCGTTCGCAAGGGAGATCTCGCCAAGGTTCGCGACGTCATCGAGCAGGCCTTCGGCGATTTCTTCGAGCGCCAGATGGGCACGCGGCCGCGCCAGGTGTTTGGCGGCTCGCAGTACGTGCATCACCGCTGGCTCATGGAGCCCTGGGGCTGCTTCGTGGCCGAGGAGGGCGACGGCAAGATCGTCGGGGCGGCGCTCGCGGTGATCTGGGGCACGGTGGGGCTCGTGGGACCGGTGGCCGTGCTGACCAACTATCAGAATCAGGACATCGGCCAGCAGCTCCTCACCGCGTGCCAGGGCTTCTTCGAGGAGAACAAGGCGACACTCGAGGGCGTGTCGACCTACCCGAACAGCCCGAAGCACATCATGCTCTACCAGAAGTTCGGCTTCCGGCCCAAGGGCCTCGTCGTCGTCGCGGGCAAGCCGCTGGATCGCCGCGAGATCGTGCAGGCCACGCGGCCACCCAAGCCCGGCCTGGCCGTGCGCCGCTACTCCTCGCTCGAGGAGGCGAAGAAGAAGGCGACGATGCAGCGGGTGCGGCGCATCACCAACAATATCTGGCGCGGCATGGACGTGAGCAAGGAAGTCGAGATCGTGGACGGGCTGGCCCTGGGTGACACGCTCCTCCTCGAGAAGGGGCGGGACGTGATCGGCTTCGCCATCGTCCACATGCCGGGAGTCAGCGAAGCTCCGCACGGCAGCTCCTACGTCAAGTTCCTCGCCGTGGACGCGGGGCAGCGCAAGCCCGAGCATCTCCACACGCTGCTCGCCGCCGTGGAGGACATGGCGCACGCCGCGCAGCTGCAGCGGGTGGTCGCGCCGGTCTACACGTACTACTGGGCTGCCTATCAGACGCTGCTCGAGCGCGGCTACCACCCGGATTTCACCATGGTGCGCATGAAGCGGGGCAAGCAGGAAGACTACGAGCACCCGGACGACCTGGTGCTCGACGACTGGCGCTAGAGCGCATGGGGCGGATGCTGGGTGTCACCGCGGCGGCGGTCGCGGCCGCCGTGATCGTGGTCTCCGCGCCGGAATTGGCGGCGGGGCACGCCTTCGTCGTCGAGTCGCGGCCCTCCGCGGGCGCCAAGCTCACCGAGCCGCCCACAGAGGTGTACCTACGCTTCAACAGCAAGATCGAAAAGCGCCTGAGCCACGTGACCATCTCGACGGAAAAGGGCAAGCCCATGGCCCTGCCCATCGCGGCCGACGGACAGGACAGGCCCGATCGTCTCGTGCTCCCGCTCGGGCCGCTCGCGCCGGGCAACTATCTGGTCCGCTACAAGGTGCTGGCGGTCGACGGGCACATCACGGAAGGCATCCTGCGCTTCTCCGTGCTCGGGCCCAAATAGCCCGCGACCATGCTCGCGGGCTCGGCGACGGCGGCGGGCACGACGAGGTATCGGGCGGCGCACGTTCCCTCGGCGCGCCAGGGCCAGTTTCGCGAGTGGCGCGGCCTCGCCCTGTCCTCGGTGGGCATCGGCACCTACCTCGGGCCCGACGACGACGAGACCGACGATCACTACGCGGCGGCCATCGAGCGGGCGTTGCTCTCCGGCATCAACGTCATCGACTCCGCCGTGAACTATCGCCACCAGCGGAGCGAGCGGGCCGTGGGCCGCGCGCTGGCCAAGGTCGTCGCTTCCGGGGGCGTCGCGCGCGATGGGGTGGTGGTGGCGACCAAGGGCGGGTTCCTGCCTTTCGAGGGCCCGCCGCCGCCCGGTCTCTTCGGGCCGAGCGATCTCGTGGCGGGCTGCCACTGCATGACGCCGCGGTATCTGGCGGATCAGATCGAGCGCAGCCGGGCCAACCTCGACCTGGAGACGATCGACATCTACTACCTTCACAACCCCGAGACGCAGCTCGGCGAGGTCCCGCGGGCGGCGTTCAATGAGCGGCTGCGCGCGGCGTTCGAGTGTCTGGAAGGCGCGGCGCACGACGGCCGCATAGGGGTCTACGGCACGGCGACGTGGAGCGGCTATCGCCAGCCGGCCTCCGCGCGCGATTTCCTCTCCCTGCCGGATCTCGTGGCGCTCGCGGCGGAGGTCGGCGGCCGCCAGCACCACTTCCGCGTCGTCCAGCTCCCGTACAACCTGGCCATGACGGAAGCCTTCACGCTGCCGAACCAGCCCGACGGCCGCGAACCGGTCTCGGTGCTCGAGGCGGCGCGGCGCCTCGGCCTCTACGTCATGACATCGGCCTCCATCTATCAGGGGCAACTCGCGCGCAACCTGCCGCCGGTGCTGGGCCAGGTGATGCCCGGCCTCCACACCGATGCGCAGCGGGCGCTGCAGTTCGTGCGGTCCACGCCGGGCGTGGGCACCGCGCTCGTCGGCATGCGATCCGAAGCGCACGTCGTCGAGGCGGCCGATCTCGTGAAGGTGGCGCCCGTGCGCTGGTCGGTGTTCCAGAAGCTCTTCGCGCCCGCGTGAGCGGTGTGCCGTCGGCGCGAAAGTGCTTGAAATTCCTACGGCGCTCGGCTAGGTTGAGACGTCGCCACGGCGCAGGCACCTCGGTGCACCCGGGCTGACGGGAGCCATGGTCAAGAACATTCACCACATCGGCATCGTGGTCCGGAGCCTCGCGAAAGCGTACGGCTTCTGGCGCGACGCTCTCGGCCTGGCTCTCCTCCACGAAGCCGAGCTTCTCGATCAGGGCGTGCGGGCCGCCTTGCTGGCCGCGGGCGACAGCGAGATCGAGCTGCTCGAGCCCACCCGTGCGGACACCGGCGTCGCGCGCTTTCTCGCCAAGCGCGGCGAGGGGCTCCACCATCTCTGCCTCGAGACGGCGAACGTCGACGCCGAGCTCGGCGCGCTCAAGGCGCAGGGCATCCCGCTGCTCGACGAGACGCCGCGGCAAGGCCTGGCCGGGCGGATCGCGTTCCTCAGTCCGAGCGCCTGCCACGGCGTGCTCGTGGAGCTGGCGACGCCGCCTGCCCGCGACGCGCACGCCGACTCGCCCGTGCGGTTCAAGCGGCTCGTCATCGGCTGCCGCGATCCCCAGGACACCGCGAAGAGCTACGCCCAGATCTTCGGCCTGCCCGAGGTCGCCGTGAACGACGGGCCGCGGAGCATGCTCGGCTGGTCCGGCGGCGGCACGCTGCTCATGGTGCCGGCCAGCGAGGTGGGCGGCGCGATCGGCATGGCCGCGCTGTCCATGGTGGCGCCGGAGCTGGCCCCGCTCGTGGAGCGGCTGAAGAAGATCGACGCCATGATGTTCTACGGCGCGAGCGAGATCACGCTCAAGCCCGAGGCGGGCAACAACGTGCACCTGCACATCTCCCGGTATCACTTTCCGTAAGTCCCGATTGACGCCCCGCCACCCGAGGGATCCCTGAGCGGCGACCTGGCCGGGCCGGGCGACTCGGGTGGCCGGCGCAGCACGCCCGATCCGAGGAGGCTTCATGGCCACGGTGCTCTTCGTCGTCAAGGCGACCATCCCCCGCAAGAAGGAAGCCGCGTTCAACCATTGGTACAACCACAAGCACTGCCCCCAGTTCCTGCGCTTCCCGGGCGCCGTGAGCGCGCGGCGCTACAAGGCCATCATGGGCGAGGACAAGTTCCGCTACATGGCCGTGTACGAGGTGCAGGACGAGAAGACGTTCCGGGCGCTGATGAAGTCGGGCCACATGAAGGCGCTCCGGCGCGACTACGACCGCTGGTTCGGCAAGGTCTCGGAGCGGGCGCGCTTCGCCTACACGCAGGTCTGGCCATAGCGCCGCCGCTCCGGAGAATCCGCGGGCTCGGGGCGGGCCGCCGCACGCGCCGCAGCCTGGCCCGCGGCGGCACCGGGACGGCAGGCGCGCTCAACGAGATCATGAGCGCGTGGCCCGGCGTCAGGATCACGCCGATGTTCGGCCGCTGGGGGTACTTCGTGGGTCCGCGGCTCTACGCGTGCTATCCGCTCCGGGCGAAGGACACGGACCTCTGGGTGCGCCTCGCGCGCGAGGACCAGCGACGGGCCGT
>Ga0335070_10001687_pt1 | contig 25590 bp, 20 predicted proteins | sample Lox_Sample_13_FD_206722 | JGI IMG/M metagenome (GOLD analysis project Ga0335070, IMG submission 206722) | Soil microbial communities from Loxahatchee National Wildlife Refuge, Florida, United States - Lox_Sample_1.3 | ecosystem: Environmental > Terrestrial > Soil > Wetlands | place: USA...
CGAATTCGACAAGGTCACCTGGCCGACATGGAAGGAGACCTATCTCACCACGATCATGGTTTTCATCATGGTCGGGCTGATGATGCTGTTTTTCTTTGTGGTAGACGCCGCTTTGAACCTCGGCGTTCGCTGGTTGTTGGGCGTTTCAGGCTAACGGAATCGGAAAGATGAGCGAAGCAGGAACCGCAACGAAGACTTCCAACGCCAATGCGCGTTGGTACATCGTGCACACCTACTCGAACTTCGAGAAGAAGGTGGCCGAGGAAATCCGCCGTCAGGCGAAGATCCAGGGCGTGGAAGACCTGATCGAAGAAGTGATGGTGCCGACCGAAGAAGTGGTCGAGGTGCGCCGCGGCCAGCGCGTGAATTCCGAACGCAAGTTCCTGCCGGGCTATGTGCTTGTTCGCGCGCAACTGACGGACGAGTGCTACCACCTCATCAAGAACGTGCCGAAGGTTACGGGGTTCCTGGGTCAGAACAACAAGCCCATGCCGCTGCGCCAGGGCGAAGTCGACCGGATCGTTACGCAGGTCCACGAAGGTCAGGAACATCCCAAGTCCACGATCACCTTCGAAATCGGCGAGCAGGTCAAAGTGGCCGATGGGCCGTTCGCGTCGTTCAACGGCGTCGTCGAAGAAGTGGACGAGCAGCGTTCGCGCTTGAAGGTGGCGGTGTCCATCTTTGGCCGCGCAACGCCGGTGGAACTGGAATACACGCAGGTCGAAAAGGTCTGACCTGCAAAACCGCGGGAGGGGCAGCCAGCTCCGCTTGCACCGCAAACCGCTAAGGAGGCGGATCGAAAGTGGCAAAGAAGATTACCGGTTACGTGAAATTACAGGTGCCTGCGGGCGCCGCCAACCCGTCGCCGCCGATTGGCCCGGCGCTGGGTCAGCGCGGCCTGAACATCATGGAGTTCTGCAAGGCGTTCAACGCCAAGACGCAGGACCAGGAAAAGGGCATGCCGATTCCCGTAACGATCACAGTGTTTTCCGATAAGTCCTTCACCTTCGAAATGAAGACGCCGCCGGCGTCCTACTTCATCAAGAAGGCCGCGAAGGTCGACGGTGGCTCCAAGGCTCCCGGCCGTGACGTGCGCGGTTCGGTGACCAAGGCCCAGGTGCGCCAGATCGCCGAAGCGAAGATGAAGGACCTGAATGCGAACGATGTCGAAATGGCGATGCGCATGATCGAAGGATCGGCGCGTTCCATGGGCATCCAGGTGCGGGAGTAAGAGCCATGGCGAAACTCTCCAAGCGTTTCAAGAAAGCCGGCGAAGGTGTTGACGTCACGAAGCAATACTCCGTCGAAGAGGCGGTGAAGCTGGTCAAGGCGCGCGCCACCGCGAAGTTCGACGAAACCATCGAACTGTCGCTCAACCTCGGCGTCGATCCGCGTCACGCCGATCAGATGGTGCGTGGCGTCGTCTCGCTGCCGAGCGGCACGGGCCGTTCGCTCCGTGTCGCCGTCTTCGCCAAAGGCCCCAAGGCCGATGAAGCGAAGAAGGCCGGTGCCGACATCGTGGGCGCCGAAGATCTGTTCGAGACCGTGAACAAGGGCGAAATCAATTTCGACCGCTGCATCGCGACGCCGGACATGATGGGCCTTGTCGGACGTCTCGGTAAGGTGCTCGGCCCGCGCGGCATGATGCCGAACCCGAAGGTCGGCACGGTGACGATGGATGTCACAACCGCGATCAAGGATGCCAAGGGCGGCGCTGTCGAATATCGCGTCGAAAAGGCGGGCATCGTGCAGGCCGGCGTCGGCAAGGCGAGCTTCACCGAAGACGCGATCGTGAAGAACGTTCGCGCTTTCGTGGAAAGCGTCATGAAGGCGAAGCCCGCAAGCGCCAAAGGCAACTACATGAAGAAGATTTCCATCAGCTCGACGATGGGCCCCGGCGTGAAAATCGCGCTCGGCAGCGTCGGTGCAGGTGGCGCGGAAGCGTAAGGAGTTTGCAGTTTCGGCGGACGATCGCCGAAGAACCTGTCCGAGACCGCCGGTGTCCCAAGGGACTTAATGTCCGGCGCAGACGGGGTGAAGAACCGGATTTGCGAAGGCGACTTCGCCATTTCGGGTTTGAACCCTGGGCAGGACTACCAGCACAGGGCGGTGCGCGGATCGTCACGCACGCCGGTTGAGATGGCCGAAGCAGCGATGTGGCTGGCCATCATAAGGAGAGCAAAGTGGAAAAAGCCAAGAAGGCGGAAGTCGTAAAAGACCTTGGCGGTCTTTTCGCCGAAGCCGGCTCTGTGGTTGTCGCCCACTACTCCGGCATGACGGTGGCCGAGATGGGCGTCCTGCGCGCGCGTATGCGTGCGGAAGGCGCTTCGTTCAAGGTTTCAAAGAACCGTCTGGCGGTACGTGCTCTGGAAGGAACGGCCATTGCGCCGATCGCACATCTTTTCAAAGGCCCCACCGGGATTGCCTACAGCAAAGACCCGATTGCGGCTTCGAGAGTGGCGGCGGCTTATGCCAAGGAAAACGACAAGCTCGTGATCCTGGGTGGCGTGGTCGGAACGACGGTTCTGGACGTCAATGGCGTGAAAGCCTTGGCGGAACTGCCGTCGCTCGATGCGTTGAGAGGCAAGATCGCGGGCCTGCTGCAAGCACCCGCGACCAAGCTGGCCGGCCTTATGGCCGCGCCCGGGGGCCAGTTGGCCCGCGTCATCGGCGCCTATTCCAAGAAGGAAGCCGCGTAACAGGCGATACCCGACTCAGCATTCAAACTCGAAACTCAAGGAACTGAAGAAATGTCGAAGATCGAAAAACTCGTTGAAGACCTGTCGGGCCTGACGGTGCTCGAAGCTGCCGACCTCGCGAAGCTTCTCGAAGAGAAGTGGGGCGTTTCGGCTGCCGCTCCCGTGGCCGTTGCTGCAGCCGGTCCGGCTGCTGGCGGCGCTGCTCCGGCGGCTGAGAAGACCGAATTCACGGTCGTCCTCACCGACGCGGGCGACAAGAAAATCAACGTCATCAAGGAAGTCCGTGCCATCACCGGCCTGGGCCTGAAGGAAGCCAAAGACCTCGTCGAAGGCGCCCCGAAGGAAGTCAAGGCCGATGTGAACAAGGACGAAGCGGCGAAGATCAAGAAGCAGCTCGAAGACGCAGGCGCGAAGGTCGAGCTGAAGTAAGGAGGCGTTGCGGGCTTGAAAAGCGCGCACGCGTACATATTTCGTTTACCCCACCCCCTCCTGGGCGACCCCGCCCCGGAGGGCGGTGGCTTTCGTCCTTGGGGAATCACTTCCCATGGGCGGGCCGGCGGCGGCACACATTACTAATAGGCGCGGGTAGAAGGACCACAGATGACTCTCTCGTTCACGGGACGCAAAAGGCTCCGCAAATACTTCGGCAAGATGGTCGAGGTGGCAGAAATGCCCAACCTCATCGAAGTCCAGAAGACTTCATACGACCAGTTCCTCCAGGTCGATAAGCCGGAAGGCGGCCGCCGGGATGAAGGCTTGCAGGCAGTCTTCTCGTCCGTGTTCCCGATTTCCGATTTCTCGGAGTCCTCGACGCTGGAATACGTCGACTATCACTTCGAAGATCCCAAATACGACGTCGAGGAATGCCAGCAGCGTTCCATGACCTACGCCGCGCCGCTGAAGGTGACGCTGCGCCTTATCGTGTTCGATGTGGACGAAGAAACCGGCGCCAAGTCGGTCAAGGACATCAAGGAACAGGATGTCTATATGGGCGACATCCCGTTCATGACCGAGAACGGCACCTTCATCGTCAACGGCACCGAGCGCGTGATCGTTTCCCAGATGCACCGTTCGCCGGGCGTCTTCTTCGACCACGACAAGGGCAAGACGCATTCGAGCGGCAAGTTGCTGTTCGCCGCGCGCGTCATTCCCTATCGCGGTTCGTGGCTCGACCTCGAATTTGACGCGAAGGACATCATGCATGTCCGTATCGACCGCCGCCGCAAGCTACCGGCGACGACGCTGCTCTACGCGCTCGGCCTGACGCAGGAAAACATCCTCGACGCCTTCTATTCCAAGATCCATTTCAAGCACACCAAGAGCGGCGGCTGGACGACGCCGGTCGAGCCCAATTGGATGCGCAACGCGAAAGCCGTTGGCACCTGGGTCAATGCCAAGACCGGCGAAGTGCTGGTCGAAGCGGGCCAGAAGATTTCCGTCCGCGGCCTGCGCAAGTGGCAGGAAGACGGCATCAAGCAGATTCAGGTCTCCGATGAAGAATTGATCGGCCGCTACTGCGCGCTCGACATGGTCAACCCGGAAACCGGCGAGATCTATGTCGAAGCCGGTGACGAACTGACCGCCGCAAACCTCGAAGTGCTCGCGGAAGCAGGGTTCCACGAAATCGACGTCATCAACGTCGATGGCATCACCATTGGTGCCTACCTCCGCAACACGATGGCCGCAGATAAGAACCACGGCCGCGAGTCCGCGCTAATCGATATCTATCGCGTCATGCGTCCCGGCGAGCCGCCGACGCTCGACACGGCGGAAACCCTGTTCGGCCAGTTGTTCTTCGACTCCGAGCGTTATGATCTTTCCGCTGTTGGTCGCGTGAAGATGAACATGCGCCTCAACCTCGATGCCGAAGACACTGTTCGCACGCTGCGCAAGGAAGACATCATCGCCATCGTCAAGGCGCTTGCGGACCTGCGCGATGGCCGCGGCGAAATCGACGACATCGACAATCTCGGCAATCGCCGCGTGCGTTCGGTGGGCGAGTTGATGGAGAATCAATTCCGCGTCGGCCTGCTGCGCATGGAACGCGCCATCAAGGAACGCATGAGCGCTGTCGATATCGACACGGTCATGCCGCACGATCTCATCAATGCGAAGCCTGTGGCTGCTGCGGTGCGTGAGTTCTTCGGCTCATCCCAGCTTTCGCAGTTCATGGACCAGACCAACCCGCTCTCGGAAGTCACCCACAAGCGTCGCATGTCGGCCCTTGGACCGGGTGGTCTCACCCGCGAACGCGCCGGCTTCGAAGTGCGCGACGTGCATCCAACGCATTACGGCCGCATCTGCCCGATCGAAACGCCGGAGGGCCCGAATATCGGCCTCATCAACTCGCTCGCGACCTACGCGCGCGTGAACAAGTATGGCTTCATCGAAAGCCCGTATCGCCGCGTGTCCAACAAGCACGTGACGGATGAGGTCGTGTATCTCTCGGCGATGGAAGAGGCGAAGTACACGATCGCTCAGGCGAACGCGACGCTCGATTCCAAGAACCGTATCACCGACGAACTGGTCTCCTGCCGCAAAGGCGGAAACTTCGTGATGACGACGCCCGACCAGGTGGAGTTCATCGACGTTTCGCCCAAGCAACTCGTGTCCGTGGCCGCGGCACTCGTGCCGTTCCTCGAGAACGACGACGCCAATCGCGCGCTCATGGGCTCGAACATGCAGCGTCAGGCTGTGCCGCTGCTTCAGCCGGAAGCGCCGCTCGTCGGCACCGGCCTGGAAGACGTGGTTGCGCGTGACTCCGGTTCGGCGATCGCCGCGCGCCGTTCGGGCGTGGTCGATCAGGTAGACGCCACCCGTATCGTGGTGCGCGCCACCGAAGAAACCGATCCGACCAAGCCGGGTATCGACATCTACCGCTTGAAGAAATTCCAGCGGTCGAACCAGTCCACCTGCATCACGCAGAAGCCGCTCGTGAAAGTTGGCGATGCGGTGCGCGCGGGCGACATCATTGCCGATGGTCCGTCCACGCAGTTGGGCGAACTCGCGCTCGGCAAGAACGCGCTCGTCGCGTTCATGCCGTGGAACGGTTACAACTTCGAGGACTCCATCCTCATTTCCGAACGCATCGTGCGCGATGACGTCTTCACCTCGATCCACATCGAGGAATTCGAGACGATGGCACGCGATACGAAACTCGGCCCTGAGGAAATCACGCGCGACATCCCGAATGTGGGCGAAGAGTCGCTCAAGAACCTCGACGAAGCCGGTATCGTTTACATCGGCGCCGAAGTGCAGGCGGGCGACATTCTGGTGGGCAAGGTGACGCCGAAGGGCGAAACCCCGATGACGCCGGAAGAAAAGCTCTTGCGCGCGATCTTCGGCGAAAAAGCCGCCGACGTTCGCGACACCTCGCTGCGCGTTCCGCCGGGCGTGCAGGGCACCATCGTCGAAGTGCGCGTCTTCAACCGCCACGGCGTCGACAAAGACCAGCGCGCCATGTCGATCGAGAAGGCCGAAGAAGAACGCCTCGGCAAGGACCGCGACGACGAACTCGCGATCCTGGAGCGCAACATCTTTGCGCGTCTGTCGGAAATCCTGCTCGGCAAGAACGTCGCCCACGGCCCGAAAGGCATGGCGCCGGACAGCAAGATCACGCAACAGGTGCTCGACACGATTGCCAAGCATCAGTGGTGGCAGATCGCGCTGCGCAACGAAAAGAGCCAGGGCGAAATCGAAGCGCTGAAGAAGCAGTACGATGAGTCCAAGTCGCGTCTCGACAAGCGTTTCGCCGACAAGGTCGAAAAGTTGCGTCGTGGCGACGAACTGGCCCCCGGCGTGATGAAGATGGTCAAGGTGTTCGTCGCGGTGAAGCGCAAGCTGCAACCGGGCGACAAGATGGCCGGCCGTCACGGCAACAAGGGCGTCATCAGCCGCATTCTGCCGATCGAAGACATGCCGCATTTGGAAGACGGCACGCAGGTCGACGTGGTGCTCAATCCGCTGGGCGTGCCGTCGCGCATGAACGTCGGGCAGATCCTCGAAACCCATCTGGGATGGGCGTGCGCGGGTCTTGGCAAACAGATCGGCGATACGCTCGACAAGGTGCGTCGCGACGGCAAGTACGACAACCTGCGCAAGACGCTGAAACACGTCTACGACAATGACGAACGCCTGGGCGAACTCGACGAACAAGGCCTTGTCGAATTGGGCGAGAACCTGCGCGCGGGCGTTCCCATCGCGACGCCGGTGTTCGACGGCGCGAAGGAAGCCGACATTGTCGAAATGCTCGGCGAAGCAGGCCTCACCTCGTCGGGTCAGGTCACGCTATATGACGGCCGCACGGGCGAGGCGTTCAAACGCCAGGTCACGGTGGGCTATATCTACATGCTCAAGCTGCACCATCTCGTTGACGACAAGATCCACGCGCGGTCCATCGGTCCGTACAGCCTCGTCACCCAGCAACCGCTGGGCGGCAAGGCGCAGTTCGGCGGACAGCGTTTCGGCGAAATGGAGGTGTGGGCGCTCGAAGCGTATGGCGCTGCATACACCTTGCAGGAAATCCTCACGGTGAAGTCCGACGACGTCGCGGGCCGCACCAAGGTCTACGAAGCAATCGTCCGTGGCGAAGACACGTTCGAAGCCGGTATCCCGGAATCGTTCAACGTCCTCGTCAAGGAAATGCGTTCGCTCGGCCTGAACGTGGAGCTGGTGAACGGTTAATGCCGGCTTCGCGCAACAAATTTTGTAATCGAAAGAGAGGCTCGTAATGAATCAAGAGCTGCTGAACGTCTTCAAGCCCCAGAACGAACAGCCCGTGTTCGATCGCATCAAGATCGCACTGGCATCGCCGGATCAGATCCTGCGCTGGAGCCACGGCGAAATCAAAAAGCCTGAAACGATCAACTACCGCACCTTCAAGCCGGAACGCGACGGCCTGTTCTGCGCCCGCATCTTCGGGCCGGTGAAGGATTACGAATGCTTGTGCGGCAAGTACAAGCGCATGAAGTACAAGGGCATCGTCTGCGAAAAGTGCGGCGTCGAAGTCACGGTGCAGAAGGTGCGCCGCGAACGCATGGGCCATATCGAACTGGCCTCTCCGGTCGCGCACATCTGGTTCCTGAAATCGCTGCCGAGCCGCATCGGCCTCATGCTCGACATGACGCTGAAGGATCTCGAGCGCGTCCTCTACTTCGAACAATACGTCGTCATCGAGCCGGGCCTGACGCCGCTCAAGGATCGCCAGCTCCTGACCGAAGACGAGTATTACAAGGCGCAGGACGACTACGGCGAAGACAGTTTCACCGCCATGATCGGCGCCGAAGCCATCCGCACGCTGCTTCAGGCGATCGACCTGACGAAGCTGCGCGACGATCTGCGCGCCGAGATCGCCACCTGCAACGGCGGCGAGAAGCCGAAGAAGCTCGTCAAGCGTCTGAAGGTCGTCGAAGCGTTCATCGATTCCGGCAATCGCCCGGAATGGATGATCCTCACCCAGGTTCCGGTCATTCCGCCGGAACTGCGTCCGCTCGTTCCGCTCGATGGCGGCCGCTTCGCGACGTCGGATTTGAACGATCTCTATCGCCGCGTCATCAACCGCAACAACCGCCTCAAGCGCCTGATCGAGCTCAAGGCGCCGGACATCATCGTGCGCAACGAAAAGCGCATGCTGCAGGAATCGGTCGACGCGCTGTTCGACAACGGCCGCCGTGGTCGCGTCATCACCGGCGCCAACAAGCGTCCGCTGAAGTCGCTGTCCGACATGCTCAAGGGCAAGCAGGGCCGGTTCCGCCAGAACCTGCTCGGCAAGCGCGTGGACTATTCGGGCCGTTCGGTGATCGTGGTCGGTCCCGAACTCAAGCTGCACCAGTGCGGTTTGCCGAAGAAGATGGCGCTCGAACTGTTCAAGCCGTTCATCTATGCGCGCCTGGAAGCGAAAGGCTTCTCGCAGACTGTTAAACAGTCCAAGAAGCTGGTGGAGAAGGAAAAGCCGGAAGTCTGGGATATCCTCGAAGAGGTCATCCGCGAACATCCGATCCTGCTCAACCGCGCGCCTACGCTGCACCGTCTGGGCATCCAGGCGTTCGAACCCGTGCTGATCGAAGGCAAGGCCATCCAGCTTCATCCGCTGGTCTGCACCGCCTTCAACGCGGACTTCGACGGCGACCAGATGGCCGTGCACGTTCCGCTGTCGCTTGAGGCGCAGCTGGAAGCGCGCGTGCTGATGATGTCCACGAACAACATCCTCAGTCCCGCCAACGGCAAGCCGATCATCGTGCCGACGCAGGACATCGTTTTAGGCCTCTACTACCTGTCGCAGGAACGCGACAACGAACCGGGCCAGGGCATGGTGTTCAACGACATCGGCGAAATCGAGCACGCGTTGTTCTCGGGTTCCGTCACGCTGCACGCCAAGATCAAGGCGCGCTACAAGACGGTCGATGCCGACGGCAAGCCGATCACCCGCCGCGTGGATTCCACGCCGGGCCGCATGATGATCGCGGAAATCCTGCCGCGTCATCCCAAGATCCCGTTCGAACTGGTGAACCGCCTGCTGCGCAAGCAGGAAGTCAGCCACATCATCGACGAGGTCTATCGTCACTGCGGTCAGAAAGAGACCGTGCTGTTCGCCGATGCCGTGATGGGTTTGGGCTTCAAGGAAGCCTGCAAGGCCGGCATCTCGTTCGGCAAGGACGACATGGTCGTTCCCGATGCGAAGGAAAAGCTGATCGACGAAACGCGCCATCGCGTGCGTGAATACGAGCAGCAGTACCTCGACGGCCTGACGACGGACAAGGAAAAGTACAACCTGGTCGTCGACACCTGGTCGAAGTGTACCGATCTCGTCGCCGCCGAAATGATGAAGGAAATCTCCGAGCCGAAGATCGACCCGGATACGGGCCGCGTGCTGGAGATGAACTCCATCTACATGATGAGCCATTCCGGCGCCCGCGGGTCGCCGCAGCAGATGAAGCAACTCGCCGGTATGCGTGGCCTCATGGCGCGTCCCGATGGTTCGATCATCGAGACGCCCATCCTTTCCAACTTCAAGGAAGGGCTTACCGTGTTGGAGTACTTCAACTCCACTCACGGCGCTCGCAAGGGCTTGGCTGACACCGCACTCAAGACGGCGAACTCGGGTTATCTTACCCGCCGGCTCGTCGACGTAGCGAACGATTGCATCATCACCGCTGAAGATTGTGGCACCAAGAACGGCGTCACCGTTCAGGCCGAAATCGACGGCGGTCAGGTGGTGGCGTCGCTGGCCGAACGCATCCTCGGCCGCACGTCTGCGGAAGACATCAAGCATCCGGATACGGGCGATATCATCGTCAAGCGCGGCAAGGAGCTGACCGAAGACATCTCCGACAAGATCGAGGCGGCGCATATCCAGAAAGTGCGCGTGCGCTCGGTTCTGGCGTGCGAATTGGAAGATGGCGTTTGCGGCAAGTGCTATGGGCGCGATCTCGCCCGTGGCACGTCGGTCAACATCGGCGAAGCGGTGGGCGTCATCGCGGCGCAATCCATCGGCGAGCCGGGCACTCAGCTTACCATGCGCACGTTCCACATCGGTGGCGCCGCGCAGTTCGCGGGTCAGTCGAAGATCGAAGCGTCGTATGACGGCAAGGTCAAGATCGTGAACCGCAACGTGGTGAAGAACTCCGACGGCGAAATGATCGCGATGGGCCGCAACATGCAGGTCGCAATCCTGGATCCGAAGGGTGCCGAACGCGCGAGCTATCGCATCACCTATGGCGCACGCCTGAAGGTGGACGACGGCGCAAACGTGAAGCGCGGCGATCGCCTGGCGGAATGGAATCCGAATGCCATTCCGGTGCTCACCGAAGTCGAAGGCACGGTTCGTTACGAAGAACTCGTGTCCGGCATCTCGCTCAAGGAAGTGGCCGACGAAAAGACCGGTGTGTCGAACAAGGTTGTCATGGACAGCCGTGGTTCCGGCTCGCGCGGTAACGAGCTGCGTCCGACCGTCGTGATCGTCGACAAGTCGAACAAGCCGATCAAGCTGCCGTCGGGCGGCGAGGCGCGTTACGGCCTGTCGGTCGATGCCATTCTCTCGGTGGAAGACGGTGCAACCGTCCGTGCGGGTGACGTTCTTGCCCGTCTGCCGACCGAAGGTGCGAAGACGCGTGACATCACCGGCGGTCTGCCGCGCGTGGCCGAACTGTTCGAAGCGCGCAAGCCGAAAGAGTCTGCGGTTCTGGCGGAAGACGACGGTTTCGTCGAATTCGGCAAGGACTACAAGAACAAGCGCCGCGTTATCGTCAAACCGCGCAACGAAAAGCTGGAACCGACGGAATATCTCATTCCCAAGGGCAAGCACATCTCGGTGCGCGAAGGCGACTTCGTCGAGAAGGGCGATTACATCGTCGAAGGCAATCCTTCGCCGCATGACATTCTGCGTATCAAGGGCGTGGAAGAACTTGCGACCTATCTCGTGAAGGAAATCCAGGACGTCTATCGTCTGCAAGGCGTGAAGATCAACGACAAGCACATCGAAGTGATCGTGCGCCAGATGATGCAGAAGATGGAAATCACCGACGGCGGCGATACCACGCTGCTCGCCGGCGAACAGGTCGATCTTTTGGAGATGCAGCAGGCAAACAAGAAGGCGGTGGAAGAAGGCATGAAGCCTTCCGAAGGTCGCCCCGTGCTGCTGGGCATTACCAAGGCGTCGTTGCAGACCCGTTCGGTCTTCTCGGCAGCGTCCTTCCAGGAAACCACGCGCGTCCTCACCGACGCCGCGGTCAACGGCAAGGTCGATATGCTCGAAGGTCTGAAGGAAAACGTGATCGTCGGCCGTCTCATTCCGGCCGGTACCGGCGGCGCCATCTCGCGCTTGCGTCACGTGGCGACGGAGCGCGACCGCGCGATCCAGGAAGAACTGGCCAAGAACCAGCCGCCCCAGATCGAAGGTCCGCAACCGCAGGCCGCGGCGGAATAATCCGTCTACGGATAAAAATGAAAAGGCCGCCCCAAAAGGGCGGCCTTTTTCTTTGCTCGTCATGGCCGGGCTGGACCCGGCCACCCATCAATCGCGTGGACGCGCGCGATCTGGAATGCGCCGCACCTCGTGCGGATAGTCTCCCGCCAAAATCTCCGGCAACCATTCCGCCAGCACGATCGGAAAAATCCGCTCCTTGCTCGCCGCGATTTCCGCATGCGTCCACCATCGCATCTCGCGAATGGTATCGCGTTCCAGATCTGTCCACTTGTCCCGGCTCAGAGGCGCATCGTCGACATTCGCCACGATATAATATTCGCGAAACTGGATCGGCTCGTCGTTGATCGGAATAACCGGCTCGCCATACCAGACAACCGGTCCCAGCTTCACATCCGTCAGCCCGGTCTCTTCCTCGATCTCCCGCAGTGCGCCCTGTTCGACCGTTTCACCTGCCTCCATCGCGCCGCCCACCGTCGCCCAGAAATGCCGGAACCTGGCCAGCACGCGCGGGTCTTCATAACGGATCAAAAGCAGCCGTTTGTCGGGCCGGATCAGCAGAACTCGCACCGTTGGCCGTTCGCGCATGCGTTCGATGATGGCTGTTTTCGGACTCCAATCAAGTTTTGCCCGCAAGAATCGGTATGCGGCGCTTTTCGCTGCGCGGTATATTTCCATCATGACGAACGAACCGCACCGCTGGGCCCCGATCCCGAACAAGTTCGGCACCTTCGCCGCCTGGGTGGATGGCGAGGGCAGGGTGGCCCGTTTTTCCTTCCACCTGAAACGCGCCCCGCGCGAAGACCGCTATGCGGTCCGCGATGAAAAGGCGCTCGCTTTCGTACAGAAACAGATCGATGAATATTGCGCCGGCAAACGCCGCGATTTCGATCTCGAACTCGCGCCCACCGGCAACGATTTCCAACTCAAAGTCTGGAAGGCACTGACCAAAATTCCCTTTGGCGAAACCACCAGCTACGGCGCGCTCGCCAAGAAGATCGGTTATCCCGATGCTGCCCGCGCCGTCGGTGCCGCCAATGGCGCAAACCCCATCGCGCTGATCGTGCCGTGCCACCGCGTGATCGGAGCGGATGGAAGCCTCACCGGCTTCGGGGGAGGATTGCCGCTGAAGCGCGCGCTCCTCGCCCACGAAGCCAGAGTGGCCGGAATGCCGATCGATCTGTTCGCTTAAAAGGCCTGCCGCAGAACGATACGAAAATCGCGTCCGGGCGCGACGACGTCTTCCTTGTTAAGCGCAACTGCGTCGCGTTCGACCTGGTTGGTCAGATTGTGGGCGATGACGTCGATCTCGAAACCGGAGTTGTCCGAAAATGGTCGCCACCCGCCTTGAAGGCTCACATCGATATAGCCGGGCGTGGGCGGATCGAAAGCGCCAACCACGTTCTGCGCGCCGACGCCAAGGACGAAGAGCGATGCATCGAAAGCAGTGCTATTCCAATCCAGTCCTCCGCCGACCCGGAAAGGCTGTATGCGCGGCACATTGCCGAGTCCCGAACCGAGCGAGGCTCTCACATAGTCTGCGAGCATATTGGCGGAAAGCGTCCCGCTGCTCCGATCCAAGAGTGGCATTGAGGCCTTGCCTTCCAGGCCCCAAAAGCTGGCATCGGCTTGCCGATAGAAGAGTTGCTTTAGATCGCCAAAATCGCCTGGCCCGCACACGCCGTCGTCCGTGCAGGTAAGTCCGGTGAGATTGCCGTAAATGTAGTTGTTGAAACGAGACCCCCAGAGCGAGCCTTCCAGAGACACGGGCCCCAGCTTGGTACGGACTGTGCCTTCCAGAGAGTTCGAGCGCTCGATCTTGAGGCTGGGATCGCCGGTTTCGAATGTTTCCGGACCGTCGTGACCGCCGCGTGCGAAAAGCTCTGTCTGGGCGGGGGCACGTCCCGCACTTGTCAGCGTGAGGCCGAATTTGGTGTCGTCCGTAACTGTCCAAAGCAGCGCAACAGATCCGCTGAGTGGCGTGAAATCGCGGCCCGTATAGACGTCCGAGGCCGGTGTCCCGGTTATGTGGACGCGTTCCAACCGACCTGCAGCTTGAATCTTTAAATCGGTGCTGAGCGGCACTTCTGTGAAAACGTAACCAGATTCTGTCTGGGTCTGTGTTGGAAAGAGATAATCGCTGTCCTCTCCCAACGCTTGGTATTTGCGATTCTGTATCTGCACTCCGACTGCGGTGTTGGAGAACGGCCCCATAGGCCCGAACAGTGCTTCGATATGGCTATCGAGCTCCTTGTTCAGAAAGGTCGAATCGATGCTGCCATCCGGTTCGTTTTCCGTATGGCCGTACCAGGAATACTCGGCCTGTATGTTAATGGTTTTAAGTGGCCCAGTGTCGACCGCCAAGCTCTCATCGGTGTTGATCTTCGTCTGGCGCATGATGATGTGAGTTGTGTCGCTCGGAATGCCGTAGTTGGCATCGAAATGCGAAACAGAGGCCCCAGCGCGGCTATCTCCGAAAAAGTAGGACGTACCGCCGGAGAAACCGTCTTGGTGCGAGTAGGAATTGATCTGGGTTCCAAGCGGAGTGTCATAGTTGCCGTCGCGGCGAATGAAGGCATCGCCGTGGAAGGCAAACTGTCCAAGCGCATCGTCAGCCATAGCGCCGACTTGGGTACCGTCGGCAGCGCTGTCATAGCTGGCATTGGCTTCGCCGCTGAATTCGCTTGGCAACGATAAGGGTATGCGGTTGTCGATGGCGTTGACGACGCCACCTATCGCTTGGCTGCCATAGCGCAGGGCTGCTGCGCCGCTCACCACTTCAAGGCGTTGAACGATCATTGGGTCGATCGGCACTCCGTGGTCCGGCCCGATATCGGAGACATCGGCGCTGCTGAGACCATTTTCGAGAACCTTTACCCGGGTCGCATCCATGCCGCGGATGACCGGGCGGCTGGCTCCCGCCGCAAAGCCGGTTCCGGCCAAGCCCGGAATATCCTTCAAGCTGTCGGCAAGATTGGCGCCCCCTTGTTTTATGATCTCGTCGCGATCCACGCTGTTTACAATCGAGGCGTATTGATCGGCCGCTTCCGCAAACGGCGAAGCCGTGACGACCACGGTTTCAATAGAGCCGGAACCTTGGCCGGCGATTTGTGCAAAAGCCGGGGCGTTAAAAAACAAAGCTGCGCCCGCAACGCTTGCGAGCAAAAGAGAACGTGACATCTCGGATAATCCCACAATCGGCATTCGCGCGAAGCGAAAGCCGGAAAGATTGGAAGCGATGCGCCGGCCCGAGGCTTGCGCCTCAACGCCGTGCATCACGCGACAGATATTTTGGGATTAGGCGAGCGGCGGCCCGCGGCTTTGCCAGCTATGCGAAACCGCGTCGATTGCTATCGCGACATCCAGCGACACCGCGATGATCTGTACACTGAGCGTCGGCAGAAGGGTGGCAGCCGACGATGGCGAAACGAACACGCCGGCATGCGCCACCGCCTGGCAGAGCGGGCAGTTCTGGTCCTGCTTGACCGGCGCCTTGCCGTCCTTAGCCGGCAGGTCGAGGTCCAGCGCCGCCGCAATCCCGGCGAAGCCGGGCAGGGTGGGCTTATGTATATGTGTCTGGGTCGTGTAGCTCTGGAGCGCGAAGGCCAGAAGGGCGAACAGAGTCACTCCCAGGCGCCACACCCGCCCGGTCACTACCCCCGTGATTTGCTTGCCAAAACGCACGCTTAAACCCTCGCTTGGTTGCTCATAAGCGATTTGCCCCCTCTGCCGCAACGCACAAAGCCGGGAGCCCCGGTTAAAACCCGGCAATCCCGCCTATCCCCTGCGACTGATTTTGCAAATGAGTTGCAAGAGGAGGTTCCCCTTGCTATCACGCCTCGGTGTTCGGGAGAGCCGGTCGTGGCCGCGCGTGGAGAAGCTGCACGGGAAAAGCAGGAGGAGGTTCATGCCAATCCCCCGCGGCTTGATGTGCAAACCGTCCTGCGTGGCGCCCGCGAAGCCATCCTTCTGAACGGAACCGAAGAGTACCGGTTGAGGCTCACCAGCAACGGAAAGCTGATCCTCACCAAATAGACGTTGCGGCAGGTGCCGCGGGCCAAGCCAGCCATGGAGGGAGCACCCCTTACAGCCAGCCAGGACATTCATCGCTGACTATCGAGGGGACCATTTCATGGCCAGAACTTTGAACATCTCCGTTTCGCATGGCGTGCTCGCAGCGTTCTTGGCGAGCACGTGTCTCACCGCGCCCGCCTTTGCCGCCGACGATCAGCCGATCCAGCTCGGCCCGGTGAAGGTGCAGGACAAGACCGACAAGAACGCCCAAACCCACACTGTCGGCGTTTCGGCCATGCCCACCACTTCGGTGCAGGACACGCCGCAATCGGTCAACGTCATCACCTCGGAAACGATGAAGGATCAAGCCACCACCACACTTGGCGATGCGCTGCGCAACGTGCCCGGTATCACCATCGCCATCGGCGAAGGCGGCACGCTCGCGGGCGACCAGTTCAAGATCCGCGGCTTCGATGCCAAAGACGACGTCTATCTGGATGGTCTGCGCGATTTCGCGGCGTATACGCGCGACAGCTTCGATTATGAAGAAGTGCAGGTGCTCAAAGGCCCCTCCGGCCTGATGTTCGGCCGCGGCACCACCGGCGGCGCCATCAACACCGTTTCGAAAACGCCTTTCCTGGAAGACAAATATACCGCCCATGTCGAAGCCGGTAACGGCAACCATTATCGCGGCACCGCCGATCTCAACTATGTGCTGGGCGATACGAGCGCGCTCCGCCTTAACCTGATGCTCACCGACACGGGCGTCGTCGACCGCGACCTCACCCATTCCACCCGCTGGGGCATCGCACCCAGTATCGCACTGGGCTTGGGAACGGACACCACGTTCACACTCTCTTATATCCATCAGCACACCAGCGGACGACAGGATTACGGTGTTGTGGTGGCGCAGCGCCCCGGCCAACTCATCGCCGAACCTGTAACCGAATATGGCGTTCCACGCAGCAACTACATGGGCTTCGCTGCCGATCACGACAAGAACAACGCCGATCTCGTCACCGCACATGTGAGCCACAAGGCAACCGATTGGCTGACGTTCACCAACGATACGCGCGTCGCCATTTACAGCCGCGATTTCCGTTACACCCCAGTCGATCGCTGCGATTCAACTTCGGCGACCAATTTCTGCGCCAACCGCATTTTCGGCGCGGATGGAAGCGGCAATCCGGTCGATCCCACCACGGCGCTAGCCGGCACCGGCGGCGGCGGCCCCTACATCCAAAATAGTTGGGGCGTGCAGGATATTGCGGCCGCCAATGCCGATTTTCACGTTGGCGAATTCCGCAACCAATTGATCGCGGGCCTCGATGCTTCGTATCAGCGCGCCGATCGCACGATCTATGCCTACACGCTGCCGAGCACGACCGACTATTACTACCAACTCAACAACCACACGCAGTCGCGTCAGAACATCGGATTCTCGCTCTACAACCCGACCCACATTACACCGCCGGGTTACAATGTTGTGCTTCCCACGGCATCCAACGTCGCAAACACCAGCGCCACGCCGACAACCGTGGTCAATTCCACGGGTGATGCCACCGATTTGGCGCTGTTTGCCACCGACCGGTTCTGGTTCACAGATCAATGGTCGTTGATCGCGGGCGTGCGTCTGGATCAGTACAAGGCGAACTACGAGTCTGTGTTGGTCAACGGCACGGCGTCATCGGCCAAATCGCCGTCCAACCTCGTCAATCCGCGCGCCAGTATCGTGTTCGAACCGGACGAAACGCAGACCTACTATTTTTCGTGGAGTCGTTCGGCGACACCGCAGGGTACATCCGTCGTGGGTTCTCCCACGCCGATCTCCACTGCCAACCAGGCGCTCGATCCCGAGAAGAGTGAAAGCCTCGAAGTCGGCGCGAAAGTCAGTCTGTTCGACGGCGATCTCGGTCTTTCCGGCTCGCTCTTTCAGGTCGCCAAGAGCAACGCGACGCTTGTCGATCCCAACACTGGCGACATCACGTTACAGTCCGGCCAGCGCCAGCGTGTGCGCGGGCTCGAATTGTCCGCGACGGGTTACATCACCGAAGATCTGTCGATACTTGCGTCCTACACGTATCTCGATCCGGTGATCACTTACGATCTGTCCTGCGGCGGCACTCCGGTAAATTGTCTGCCCAACCCCTATACTATCGGCAGGCAGATATATTTCGTGCCGAAGAACGCAGCCTCCATCTGGGCCGATTACAAAGCGGCTGCGTTGCTGCCGGGTCTGTCTTTGGGCGGCGGGCTTGTCTACCAGGGGCCGCTCTACAACAACTACACGATTGCGGGCACGGCCCCGAATCCCACCGGCCTTTCGCGCATCGTGCGCATTCCCGAAACCGTCGAACTCGATGCGGTCGCGTCTTACGAATTCGCGGAGAAGTATCGCATCGCGCTCAACATCAACAACATCACCGACCGGCTGAACTATTCGCAGTCGTTCGGCAATCGTGGAACGCCTGCGGCTGGCCGCACGTTCATCGTTTCGCTCGACGCGGCGCTGTAAATGGGAGGAGCCTGTCCATGTTAGTGCGCGTTCCACGGCTTCTTTCGCCGGAAGACGTCACGCACATGCGGGGCAGGCTCTCGTCGTCCGATTGGGTCGACGGCAAAATCACTGCCGGCGCCCAATCGGCCACCGCCAAACGCAATCTGCAAGTCCCCGAAACCTCGCCTGTTGCCCGCGAACTGGGTGAGATGATTCTGCAACGCCTGGGCCGCAGCGAGTTGTTCACCTCCGCCGCGCTTCCGTTGCGCGTCTTCCCGCCGCTGTTCAATCGCTATGACGCCGACATGAAGTTCGACACTCATATCGACAACTCGATCCGCTTCGTGCCTGGCGCGCCGATCCGCGTGCGCACCGATCTCTCGGCCACGCTGTTCCTTTCCGCACCCGAAGATTACGACGGCGGCGAACTCGTGATCGAAGACACCTATGGCGAACAGCAGGTGAAGCTCGCCGCCGGCGACATGGTTCTGTATCCCGCCACCAGCCGCCATCGCGTCAACCCCATCACGCGCGGCAGCCGCTGGGCCTCGTTTTTCTGGATTCAAAGCATGGTGCGCGACGATGGTCAGCGCGCATTGTTGTTCGATCTCGACAACACCATCCAATCGCTGCGCAAGAAGGAAGGCGAAAGTCCCGAAGCGATCCAGCTAACCGGCATCTATCACAATCTCGTTCGCCGCTGGGCTGAGGCGTGAAATGAACGCGCGCTCCATCCTCTTCCAAATCCATCTCTGGACCGGGCTCACACTCGGCATTGTGCTCGCGATACTGGGCCTTTCGGGAAGCGTGCTCGTCTATCACGACGAACTGCTGGATATGACGCAAGCGCCGAAGCCGCATGCGCAGGCACCCGGCGTCATGCTTTCGCTCGACACGTTGCTAACCGCCGCGCGCGAAAAATTCCCTGCCAAGCGCGCCAACGCCACGATCACATTGCCGGAAGAAAAAGGCGATGCATTGCTCGTGCGTTTCCAATCTGGCCCCGCGCGCCCCGGCCCGCAAAGCGGCACCGATGTTTATGTCGATCCCGCCAGTGCTAAAGTGCTCGACGTTCGCCAATCGCCATACAATGCATTCATTGGTTTGATGCACGATCTGCACGGCCGCCTGCTCATCCCCGGCAAGGAGGGGCGTCAGGTCGTGGGTTGGTTCGGCGTCGCAATGTTGCTGCTCGGGTTGACAGGGATCGTCATCTGGTGGCCGAAGCGTGGACAATGGAACGCGGGCTTCCGCATTCGCCGCAACGCACGCGGCTATTGGCTTTATCGCGATCTCCACGGCGCCGTCGGAATCTGGGGCCTCGTCGTTTTTCTGATCGTCAGCTTCAGCGGCGTCGCGATTGCCTTCCCCGATACGGTGCGCAGCCTAGTCACCTTCGGCGCACCCCAACCCGCGAGCCCTGCGTTCGATTTGCGCAATGGCCCACAAGTCGAACCTGTCAAAGGTCAAAAGCCGATGGCGCTTGATGCCGCCGTCGCCTTGGTGAAAACGCAAATCCCGAACGCCGATGTGCGCAGTATCTCTATCCCCGCCAAACGCAGTTCCGCATGGCGCATGATGATCGGCAATATGGATGATGGCCCGGTCTCCACCGCTTACGTTGATCCATGGCAGGCAAAGATTGTCGCCACGCGCAACGTCTCCGCCACCGGCACGGACTCTTTCATGGCGTGGCAGCGTCCGCTGCACGCCGGAAGCGGGTGGGGCGCTTTGTGGCGCATTCTCGTTTTCCTTTCCGGCCTGTTGCCGTCGCTGTTCGTCACCACCGGCATCGTGATGTGGGTGAAGAAGCGTCGTGCCCGGGTGCGTGTTGTTCCTTCCGCCGTCAGGGAAAAGGTCGACGCATGAACATGTCGGTGCGTTTCCCGGTTGAAATTGGCGATGGGCACATTCCGCTCAACGCCTTCAGCCGCGCGCGCCACACACCAGCGCAAACGCGCGGCCGTTATATCGGCGGCGTCATTGTCATTCTTGGCCACATGGCTTTGATCGCCGCGATCATCTGGGGCGGCTCGCAGGTTTATCGCGCGATGGCGCCGCAACCGATCTCCGTCGCGATCATCTCCGAGGCGCCGCCAAAGACCGAACTCCCGCCGCCGCCCCCGCCGCCGAAGTTGGAAGTGCCCGAAGTCGCCGTAACCGTCGCCCCCGAAATCACCATTACCACCCCGCCCTCGAACGCCATCACCGTCCAGCAGGTGAAAAACCCGGCCCCGGTTGCTCCGCCATCGCCGGTCAACGGAACCGGCAAGGATGCCTATCTCGGCCAGATCATCGCCCACCTCGACGCCGCCAAGCATTACCCCCCGCAAGCCCGCAAACTGCATATCGAAGGCGTGGTTCAACTTCATTTCGTTATGGACCGCTCAGGCCACGTCCTCAGTTTCGACATCGCCAAAAGCTCCGGCCGCCCGATTCTCGACGAGGAGACGAGGGCCCTCATCGCCCGCGCCCAACCGCTCCCCCCCATCCCGGCGGACTGGCCCCAGCAGACCCTCAACCTGGTTGTCCCGGTGGAATTCGAGTTGCGCTAGCTTGCGGCTTCGGGAACTCGGCCTAGGATGGCCCCCATAACAAGCCTCGGGGGCAGGAAATGACGTCCATTCTCACGCCGGTTCTGGCGCTGATCGTTCTCACCTTGGTGGTCTGGATCTGGATGTATGCCACGCGCATCCCGGCGATGCAGAAGGCCGGCATCAATCCCCAGAACGCCCGGTTTCCGGGCTCGCTCGACGTCCTGCCGGACGTGCCACGCCAAGTTGCCAATAATTACAATCACTTAATGGAGCAGCCGACCATCTTCTACGCGATGGTCTTCTACCTGTACCTCACTGGCCAGACCGATCAACTCAATGTCTGGCTGGCCTGGGGCTATGTTGGCCTGCGGGTGATCCACACTCTGGTTCAGTGCACCATCAACGCAGTCACCCTGCGCTTCACGGTCTTCTCGCTATCGACCCTGTGCCTGATGGCCTTGGCTGTGCGGGCACTTATGGCCTTGGCCTAAAAGGGGTTTCCGGCCCCCGCGATATAGTCTTTCGCGGGGGTTGACCCCAACTATCCCCACTTATATACAGCGCCACCTTCCAGGGCAGGCTGTCTCGGGCGACCGCTCGAAAAACGTTGCTGGGAAGCCAGTTTTAGAAGCTTTTGCACGCGCGACTCGGGGAATTCCTCCAGTCCTCCGCATGTAAGGGGCGGGCCCAAGGGCCTCAGCCCCGCTTCGTGTTGTTTGTTGGTTTGGTGCCGAAAGGCAAAACAGGGAATCAGGATGCCGACGATCAATCAGTTGATCCGTAAGCCGCGCGGCGAAAAGCCGAAGCGCAACAAGGTGCCGGCGCTCGCGGGTAATCCGCAGAAGCGTGGTGTCTGCACGCGCGTCTACACGACGACGCCGAAAAAGCCGAACTCCGCGCTCCGCAAGGTTGCGAAAGTGCGTCTCACCGGCAAGGGCGGCTACGAAGTCGTGACCTACATCCCCGGCGAAGGCCACAACCTCCAGGAACACTCCGTGGTGCTGATCCGCGGCGGCCGCGTGAAGGACCTTCCGGGTGTTCGCTATCACATCATCCGCGGCGTGCTCGACACGCAGGGCGTGAAGGATCGCAAGAAGCGCCGCTCGCTCTATGGCGCCAAGCGTCCGAAATAAGGAAGAGATCAGATGTCCCGTCGCCGCCGCGCCGAACGCCGTGAAATCAACCCGGATGCCAAGTATGGCGATCTGGTTCTCGCCAAGTTCATGAACAGCCTGATGTACGACGGCAAGAAGTCCGCCGCCGAAGGCATCATGTATGGCGCGTTCGATACGATTCAGCAGAAGACCCGCAACGATCCTCTTCAGGTTTTCCACGAAGCGCTGCGCAACGTTTCGCCGGCGATCGAAGTGAAATCCCGCCGCGTCGGCGGTGCGACCTATCAGGTGCCGGTCGAAGTCCGCACCGATCGTGCTCGCGCGCTCGCGATCCGCTGGCTCATCACGGCCGCTCGCGGCCGCAACGAGCCGACGATGACCGGCCGTCTCTCCGGCGAAATCCTGGACGCCGCGAACAATCGCGGTAACGCCGTGAAGAAGCGCGAAGACACCCACAAGATGGCGGATGCGAACCGCGCGTTCTCGCATTACCGCTGGTAAGCGTTCTGACAGAGTAAAAGAAAATGGCCCGCACGACCCCGCTCGAAAGATACCGCAACATCGGCATTGCCGCGCACATCGATGCCGGCAAGACGACCACGACCGAGCGCATTCTGTATTACACGGGCAAGTCCCATAAGATCGGCGAAGTCCACGATGGCGCCGCCACCATGGACTTCATGGAACAGGAACAGGAACGCGGCATCACCATCACGTCGGCGGCCACGACCTGCTACTGGAAAGACCACCGCATCAACATCATCGACACGCCGGGCCATGTGGACTTCACGATCGAAGTCGAACGTTCCATGCGCGTGCTCGACGGCGCGGTTGCCGTGTTCGATGCCGTCGCAGGCGTCGAGCCGCAGTCCGAAACCGTGTGGCGCCAAGCTGACAAATATCACGTTCCGCGCATCTGCTTCGTCAACAAGATGGATCGCATGGGCGCGAACTTCCAGCGCTGCATCGACATGATGATCGATCGTCTGGGCACCCGCCCGATGATCATCACCTGGCCGATCGGTTCGGAAGCCGAATTCAAGGGCATCGTCGACATCGTGAAGATGAAGGCGCTGATCTGGCACGACGAACAGCTTGGCGCGAAATTCGACGAAGTCGAAATCCCCGCCGAATATGCCGACAAGGCGAAAGAACTCCGCGCAGCCCTCGTCGAAGCCGCCGTCGAAGAAGACGACAAGCTCCTCGAAGCCTATCTCGAAGGCACCGAGCCCAGCGACGCCGACCTGCGCCGTTGCATCCGCAAAGGCACGACTAGCTTCCATTTCGTGCCGGTGATGTGCGGCTCCGCGTTCAAGAACAAGGGCGTGCAGCCGTTGCTCGACGCCGTCGTCGACTATCTGCCGTCGCCGCTCGATATTCCGCCGGTGAAGGGCACCGACCTGAAGGGCAACGAAGTCGAACGTCCCGCCGACGACAAGGCGCCGTTTGCCGGTCTCGCATTCAAGATCATGGACGATCCGTTCGTGGGCTCGATCACCTTCGTGCGCGTCTATTCGGGCACGGTCACGTCCGGTACTGGCGTGCTGAACTCGGTGAAGGACAAGACCGAACGCGTCGGCCGCATGCTTCTCATGCATGCGAACAGCCGCGAAGACGTGAAGGAAGCCAATGCAGGCGACATCGTCGCCTTCGCCGGCCTGAAATATTCCACGACGGGCGAAACGCTTTGCGATGCCAACAATCCGGTGATCCTGGAACGGATGGAATTCCCCGATCCGGTCATCGAAGTCGCCATCGAACCCAAGACCAAGGCCGACCAGGAAAAGATGGGCGTGGCGCTCAACCGCCTCGCGCAGGAAGATCCGTCGTTCCGCGTTTCCACCGATCAGGAATCCGGCCAGACCATCCTGAAGGGCATGGGCGAACTTCATCTTGAAATTAAGGTCGACATCCTCAAGCGCACCTACAAGGTGGACGCGAACGTCGGTGCGCCGCAGGTGGCCTATCGCGAAACGCTGTCCAAGCCCGTGTCGGTGAAATACACCCACAAGAAGCAGACCGGCGGTTCGGGCCAGTTCGCCGAAGTCTCGATCGATTTCGAACCGCTGCCCCCGGGTTCGGGCTTCGTGTTCGAAAACGACGTTGTCGGCGGTTCGGTGCCGAAGGAATTCATCCCGTCCGTCGAAAAAGGCATCAAGGCGCAGAAAGACTCTGGTCTTCTCGCTGGCTTCCCGGTGATCGACTTCAAAGCGACGCTGACCGACGGCAAGTACCACGAAGTGGACTCCAACGCGCTGACCTTCGATATCGCCGCGCGCGCCGCGTTCCGCGAACTCGCATCCAGGGGCGCCGTGAAGCTGCTCGAGCCGATAATGAAGGTCGAAGTCGTGACGCCGGAAGATTTCCTCGGCGGCGTGATCGGCGATCTCAATTCCCGTCGCGGTCAGGTGCAGGGCACCGACAGCCGCGGCAACGCGCAAGTCGTCACCGCGATGGTCCCGCTCGCCAACATGTTCGGTTACATCAACACGCTGCGGTCCATGTCGCAGGGTCGCGCGCAGTACACCATGCAGTTCGATCATTACGAACAAGTGCCGCAAGCGATCGCGGACGAAGTCAAAGCGAAATACGCCTGATCAACCGGCCTCGAAACGACAGGCCAAAAGAAGTAGACGGAGAGAAGTATGGCGAAGGCAAAATTTGAGCGGACGAAGCCGCATTGCAACATTGGGACGATTGGGCATGTGGACCATGGCAAGACGTCGCTGACGGCGGCGATCACGAAGGTGCTGGCGGAGACGGGCGGGGCGACGTTCACGGCTTATGACCAGATCGACAAGGCGCCGGAAGAAAAGGCGCGCGGCATCACGATCTCGACGGCCCATGTCGAGTACGAGACCAAGGCCCGCCACTACGCCCATGTCGACTGCCCAGGCCATGCCGACTATGTGAAGAACATGATCACGGGCGCTGCCCAGATGGACGGCGCGATCCTGGTGGTGTCGGCCGCCGACGGCCCGATGCCGCAAACCCGCGAACACATCCTGCTCGCCCGCCAGGTGGGCGTGCCGGCGCTGGTGGTGTTCATGAACAAGTGCGACATGGTCGATGACCCGGAGCTGCTGGATCTGGTCGAGATGGAAGTGCGCGAGCTTCTGTCGAGCTACCAGTTCCCCGGCGACGACATCCCGATCGTGCGCGGCTCGGCGTTGATGGCGCTGGAGAACAAGAGCCCGGAACTGGGCCATGACGCGATCCTGAAGCTGATGGAGCAGGTTGACAGCTACATCCCGCAGCCGGAACGCCCGATCGACCAGCCGTTCCTGATGCCGATCGAAGACGTGTTCTCGATCTCTGGCCGCGGCACGGTTGTGACGGGCCGCGTGGAACGCGGCATCGTGAAGGTCGGCGAAGAAGTCGAGATCGTCGGCATCAAGCCGACGAGCAAGACGACGGTGACGGGCGTTGAGATGTTCCGCAAGCTGCTCGATCAGGGCCAGGCGGGCGACAACATCGGTGCGCTTCTTCGCGGTGTGGACCGCGAAGGTGTGGAACGCGGCCAGGTTCTGGCGAAGCCGGGCTCGGTGACGCCGCACACGAACTTTGTTGCGGAAGCCTACATCCTGACGAAGGAAGAGGGCGGGCGTCACACGCCGTTCTTCGGCAACTACCGTCCGCAGTTCTACTTCCGCACGACGGACGTGACGGGGATCGTGAAGCTTCCCGAAGGCACCGAGATGGTGATGCCGGGGGACAACGTGTCGGTCGAAGTCGAACTGATCGTGCCGATCGCGATGGAAGAGAAGCTGCGCTTCGCCATCCGCGAAGGCGGCAGAACCGTCGGCGC